>Ga0256404_1006379_pt1 | contig 19595 bp, 18 predicted proteins | sample RumenRJG_01DNA_FD_185990 | JGI IMG/M metagenome (GOLD analysis project Ga0256404, IMG submission 185990) | Bovine rumen microbial communities from Lethbridge, Alberta, Canada - RJG_01 | ecosystem: Host-associated > Mammals > Digestive system > Stomach > Rumen | place: Canada: Alberta | collected...
GTCAGGAACTGCTGCAGAAGTTTCTGGAGGCAAAGCGTATAGAGGGATGCTCCGAGAAGACGCTAACCTACTATCAGAACACGATTAACCGCATGCTGACACAGATTGGAAAAGAGGTGATGCACATTATGACGGAAGACCTGAGATCATACTTGACTGATTATCAGAAACAAAATGGTCTCAGTCGGGTTACGATCGATAATGTGCGCCGGATTCTCTCCAGCTTTTTCTCTTGGCTTGAAGATGAGGAGTATCTCATCAAGAGTCCGATCCGTCGAATTCACAAAGTGAAGACGACTAGCAGTATCAAAGAGACTTATTCGGATGAGGATCTGGAGAAGATGCGCGACAGTTGCGAAGAGAAACGCGATCTTGCTCTGATAGATATGCTTTCATCAACTGGAATGCGTGTCGGCGAATTGGTGCTACTGAACCAGTCGGATATTGACTTTAATAACCGTGAATGCAAAGTGCTCGGTAAGGGCAACAAGGAGCGTATCGTATACTTCGATGCTCGTGCAAAGATACATCTGCAGGATTATCTCGACAGCAGGAGTGATGACTGTGAGGCGTTGTTTGTTACATTGAAGGCTCCACACTCAAGACTAACGATCAGCGGCGTGGAATCAAGAGTCCGTGAGATCGGCAAGCGGCTTGAGATAGAAAAAGTGCATCCGCATAAGTTCCGCCGAACACTTGCCACAAGGGCAATAGATAAAGGAATGCCCATAGAGCAGCTGCAACAGCTCCTCGGGCACAAACGGATAGACACAACCCTGCAGTATGCGATGGTTAAACAAAGTAATGTAAAACTGGCACATAAAAAATATATTGGATAGGAAGAATGATATGAAAGAAACACCATTTGGGATAATTCCTTCGAAATGGAAAGTCGACAAGATTGTAAATGTGACTGATGTAGTGACGGACTATGTGGCAAATGGAAGTTTTAAATCTTTAGCGGACAATGTTCAATATGAGGACCATGAAGATTCCACAATACTTATTCGTCTTGTTGACTATAACAATGATTTTCAAGGAAATTTTGTATATGTAAATGATCATGCCTATGAATTTTTGTCAAAGTCAAAATTGTTCGGCGGAGAAATAATCATCTCTAATGTTGGCGCTAATGTCGGAACAGTTTTCAGATGTCCTTATTTAAATAAAAAAATGACGCTTGGGCCAAACTCTATAGTCGTTAAGTTCAAAGAAGACAATGATTTTTATTTTTATTGGCTAAAGAGCCCTGCAGGTCAGCATATGCTTCATTCCATCGTAACAGGGAGCGCACAGCCAAAATTTAATAAGACGAATTTCAGAGACATGCTTGTCCCGGTTCCTCCGAAAACGGAACAGGTACGGATCGCTGCTATACTTTCTTCTTTAGATGCGAAGATTGAAGAGAATAAGAAGATAAACAAGAATTTATATGTGGCTTAAAGGTCAAGGTCAGAAACATCAATCTCGCCGGACATAAGTTTTGGAAGCAATGCATTGCGTAAAGCTGCCAGCCTAATTGATTCTGCTTCATTAGCTGTAATTGTGTCGAACATAGGAGTAACAACCTCGTCAAAAGTCAGAAGGTCATCCTGTGTCGGAATACCAATTGGAAAACCTGCTATATCTGAAATAAAGAGGCATTGTTGCACCGCCCCGTGAGCTGCGTTTATCAGCTCGGCTTTCTGTGAAAGAAGTGCTTCATAAAGATATACCGGACTTACGATATCAGGATTAGGCTTTACCATAGCAACACTCCGCTGAAACTCATAGTTTGAGGGCTCTGTGTTTACCAGCAATAATTCACCGACAGTACCGACTGATGAGATAAGGACATCCCCTTTGGCAAGCTTCGTACGGCACCGAAGCTTTTCAAATGTTTCTGCATTGATCCTGCGTTCAGATGTACCTATGCTCAATGATCCGCCTTTTATGTTCTTGCAACTTAGGAGCAAATACTCACCATCAGGATCGTCATGAACAGTGTTATGAACCCCGTCTGTGACGTTTAGCGCAACATCAGCTATAGATGCTGGTATTACTGATTCATTGTCGGCGAAAAGATGTAAAAAAACGGCCTGCGCTTGCGCTTGTAAATTCTTGTTTATAATTATAGTGAATGTAACAGAGAGGTGTGTGAAATCACATGGATGAATCATTTAAAGAAGCCAATTATGAAAACTCAATAATCGAGCTTTTTGAGGGGATGGGCTATACCCATGTTTATGGCCCTGATGTGGAGCGTGATTTTCATGAGCCTCTCATGCTTGATCAATTGAGATCTGCATTGCAGACGATTAACAGTTTATTGCCCGATGTAGCACTCGAGGAAGCTCTCTACAAGCTCAAAAACTATGAAGCTGGTTCGCTTGTTTCCAAGAATGAAACGTTCATGGACTATCTGCAAAATGGTATAGAAGTATCCTATCAGCAGGATGGAGAAACAAAATCTACTATTGTATATCTTGTTGACTATGCTCGTCCTTCTGTGAACAGTTTAATTGTTGCAAATCAGTGGTCTATAGAAGAGTTTGAGTTGAAGCGTCCGGATATTATAATTTTTCTTAATGGTATCCCAGTTGTCGTAATGGAATTGAAATCTCCGAAAGCAGACGAGGTTACGATTCAAAACGCGTACAATCAGCTTCAAAATTATCAGAAATCTATTGAGAGCCTTTTCGTTTATAACGCTTTCTGTGTTATAAGCGATCAAACCGAGACAAGGGCAGGAACCATCACCGCTGATTTTGAACGGTTCATGGAGTGGAAGACCGTAGATGGAAATTATGAGAACACCAAATACGCTGATTTCACAACGCTTTTCAATGGCATGTTTGAGAAACGACGCTTCCTAGATATCCTGCAGAACTTTATTTGTTTTTCAAAAGACAATGGAAAAGACGCAAAGATTCTTGCTGCTTACCACCAGTACTTTGCTGTAAGAAAGGCAGTCGAGTCTACGCTTAAAGCAAGTGGAAAGGGCGGAGATGGACGTGGTGGTGTCTTCTGGCATACCCAGGGAAGCGGAAAGTCTTTGTCTATGGTTTTCTATGCACATTTACTGCAACAAGTGATGAATAATCCGACGCTGGTTATAATTACAGACCGAAACGATTTGGATGACCAGCTCTATTCTCAATTTGCTAAGTGCAAAGATTTCTTACGCCAGACACCGGTACATGCCGATAAGAGAAAGCTGTCTCAGGATGAACTTAATCGTGGAACGAAGTTGATCGGTTTAATGAATTGGTTGGATGGTCGGGAGGCCAATGGAATTATTTTCTCAACGATGCAAAAGTTTGAGGAATCTGATGAACCGCTTTCCAAGCGTCATAACATTGTCGTAATGGCTGATGAAGCACATCGCAGTCAGTATGGACTTGGTGATAAGTTAACGAAAGAAGGAAAGCTTACAATTGGAAATGCTCGTCGTGTAAGAGATGCTCTTCCGAATGCGACATACATTGGTTTTACTGGGACACCTATTGCTTTGGACGACCGTAATACAGTAGAGGTGTTCGGAAACTATATTGATATTTATGATATGACACAGGCAGTCGAGGATGGCGCTACGGTTCCGATCTATTATGAGAGTCGCGTCATCAAATTGAATCTTGATCAGAATGTGTTGGATTTGATCGATAAAAAGTATGGAGAACTTGCGGAAGAAGCTGAACCGGGGGCAATTGAAAAGAGTAAGCATGAACTTAGTAAACTTGAGGTACTACTAGATAGACCTGAGGTCATTCATTCACTTGTATCTGATATCATCGACCATTATGAAAATAATCGTCAATATATCCAGACAGGCAAGGCGATGATTGTTGGTCTTTCTCGGAAGATTGCTATCGATATTTATTATGAGATTCTGAAAGAAAGACCATCATGGGATAAGAAAATTGCTGTCATCATGACCGGAAGTAATCAGGATCCTCCAGAGTGGAAGGATCTAATCGGCAACAAACAGCATAAAGAGGATCTGGCCAGAGAGTTTAAAGATAATAATAGTGAACTGAAAATAGCCATTGTCGTGGATATGTGGTTGACCGGTTTTGATGTGCCTTCTATGTCAACAATGTACGTGTTCAAACCGATGAAGGGACATAATCTGATGCAGGCAATTGCCCGAGTCAATCGAGTTTATAAGGACAAGGCAGGCGGTCTGATCGTTGACTATATTGGAATTGCATCTGCATTGAAAAAAGCGATGCATGATTATACAAAGCGGGACCAGAAGAATTATGGCGACATGGATGTAGCCACGACCGCATATAAGAAGTTTCAGGAGAAACTGATTGTTTGCAGGGAGCAGCTGTATGGATTCGATTTCACTGAGTTCCTAACAACGGAAAGCGACCTGACAAGAGCAAAGCTTATCAGAGATGGCGTTAACTTCCTCCTGGATCCTTCACGAGAAGAGAATAAGAAAAATTTTCTGACTGAATCTTATCTGATGCGACAGGCGTTCTCCCTTTCTAAGAGCCTTGCAACAGTAGACGAGCGTAAAGAAGAAGCATATTTTGATACGATTCGTTCAGTAATCAATAAGATCGGTAGTAAAGGTAAACTTAGAGTTTCAGATATTAATAAACAGATCAGCGAACTTTTACAGCAGACGGTACACAGTGATGGAGTCATCAATCTGTTCTCTGATGTGGATAAAGAATTCAATATCTTTGATACAGCATTTATGTCTGAGATATCGAAAATGCCAGAGAAAAATACAGCGGTTGAATTGCTGAAGAAATTGATCGCAGAACAGGTTCACATTTACCAGCGTACCAATCTCGTGAAATCTCAACAGTATTCTGATCTGTTGAACAGGACTATGAATTCTTATCTGAACGGCATGCTCACAAACGAGGAAGTGGTTGATGAGCTGTTAAAGATGGCCAAAGATATGGCCAAAGCAAATAGCGAAAAGAATGATCTCGGACTTAGCGATGAGGAGATGGCATTCTATGATGCGCTCACTAAACCTGAAGCAGTAAAGGATTTCTATACGAACGATCAGTTGGTTGGCATTACAAAAGAGCTGACTGAACAGTTGAGAAAGTCGAGAACCATTGACTGGGAAAAGAAAGAATCAGCAAGAGCCGGAATGCGGAGAATGATTAAACGTCTGCTTAAAAAGTATAAATATCCGCCAGAGGGATATGATGAAGCGCTCCAGACAGTTCTGAAGCAGTGTGAGATGTGGACAGACAATTACGAGGAAAGTGAAGGATATTAATTTTTATGGACGCCGGTAAAGGAAATATATACACAATCATGAATGGATCAAAGCAGTTCATTATTCCGGTTTATCAACGGCTGTATAGCTGGGATATTGACCAGTGCTCTACACTTTGGAACGATATCGTTTTTTTGGAAAAAGAAGGGAAGAAAGCACACTTTGTAGGATCCATTGTCAATATTGCCGAGACAGCGATGCCTACCGGCGTCCAGCGTTTTATGATCATCGACGGTCAGCAGAGATTAACTACTCTGACTCTGATGATGATTGCTCTCCGTAATTATGTGGAAAAACATCCGGATGAGACGAATTTAAAAGCAAGTAAGATTGTTCATGTATTTCTGAAGAACGAAGATGAGTCTGGTGAGGATCAGTATAAGTTACTTCTTACTCAAGCTGATAAAGAAACTCTTATCTCACTTATTGACAATAAGCCGATGCCAGAAAAGCATTCGATCCGTATTAAGGAGAACTATGATTATTTCGTTCATCAGATAGAATCATTGTTGATCAAACCAGATCAGGTCTATGATTCCATTGGCAGGCTTCAGATCGTCAACATTACGCTCGATCGAGATTCCGATGATCCGCAGGCTATTTTTGAAAGTTTAAATTCAACTGGTAAGGAACTTTCGCAATCAGATCTGATACGAAATAATGTCTTAATGGGACTGGATGCTAAGACGCAGAATGCTGTGTATTCTAACATCTGGAGACCTATGGAGCTGCTTTTTACATCTGATAGCCAAGCGACCATGGATGGTTTCTTCAGAGATTACCTTACCATGAAAGAACTGCGTATTCCGCGCATGCGGAATGTGTATGATGAGTTCAAGATCTATCGTCGTGATAATGCAGACGGCTTCAACTCTACACAGGAGCTTTGTAAGGATCTATATAAATATGCCCGTTACTATACTGACTTGGTTTACGGGAAGTCAGATGACAGCAAAATCCAGGCACTTTATTGTGATGCAAAGGAAATGAGAATGGATGTTGCATATCCATTTTTGCTTCGTGCTCACAATTACTGGGATAGCGGAATTATTACTCGCGATGACTATGTTGAAATTCTGAAAATATGTATTACCTATGTTCTAAGAAGAAATATTTGCAACATACCGACAAATTCATTAAATAAAACGTTTGCTACCACACTTCCACATTCACTGAAATCGGATGATCTTATGAATTCCATCCGAGCGTTCTTTGTTCTCTCGGATTCTTACAAGAGAATGCCGACGGATGAAGAATTCAGGCGGGAATTCAAAACGCGTGATATTTACCACATGCATGTTCGCAATTATATATTTCGGAGCCTTGAGGATTACAACAATAAAGCTCCGATTTCGATGAAGAATTATTCGATTGAGCACATAATGCCGCAGAACGAGAATCTTTCACCAGAGTGGCGAGCTGATCTTGGTACAAACTGGAAAGAAATACATGAGAAATATCTGCATACAATCGGAAACCTTACACTTACAGCCTACAATCCGGAAATGAGTGACAACTCCTTCATGTATAAGATGAATCTTGAAGGCGGATTTAAGCAAAGTGCTCTGCGACTTAATTCTTATGTTGTGCAGCAAACAACATGGAATGAAGACAAGATCAGGGAGCGGGCAGAAGAGCTGACAAATTTGGCGATTGAAATCTGGAAGTATCCCCAGATAACTGCTGATGCTCTTGCGCCTTATAAAGCGCCTCAGAAAAAAGCGGCGATATATACGATTTCCAATTATGAGCTGAATGCTTTTAACCAGATGTTGTATGAGCAGCTTAACAGGCAGATTCTAAATATTTCCGCTGATGTTTCTCGAGAATTTAAAAAGATGTACATTGCATATAAGCTCGATACTAATTTCGTCGACGTAGTTGTCGGAAAGAGCTACTTGCAGTTGTATATTAACCTCAACTTTGATGAAGTGAATGATCCAAAAGAAAAATGCGAAAACGTGACTCAGACCGGCCATCACGGAAATGGTAATGTGGCGCTTCGTATAGATCATATCGATGAGATCGACTATGCCATGAATAGTATTCAGCAGGCTTATGATAAACAGGCAAATTCATAAAAGCTATAACGAAAAGCAGAGAACGTAGATAGCCTATGTAATGCAGTAAGCAAAAAATATGCCAGCCATTTATACCCTAAAGATAATTATAAAATAAATCACTTTCCGCATAAATAGGTCAAAATACGCCATCAAGCTTATCAATACGCTGTGCTTTCAAAGTACCTTGTAGCCTTTAGCGCCTTTCTGAAACTACTGATTGTAAGCTTCAGTTCATTCTCTGTTGTAGCTCTTATTACTCGGGGATACTTGTCGGTTTCCTTTTCCATTTTGGCAATCATGCTGGATGAATCTCCCTTGCCTGCCATGGAATGCGGAACCTGGCCAAAGATAACATCTGAATATGTATCCGAATACTCCAGTCGGGATAGATTCAGGTTATGCAGTTTCTCATAGTCAGATTCAAACTCGATATTGTATTGAGGAATGTTAAGCTTCTTTGCGCTCTGAATATAATCTTTTCTTTTCCCCACAAGTTCACCGACCACGAGTGATGATGCAATTCAGATTATCTACGGGGTAAGGGTACAGAATATCGCAACAAGAGTAAAAGATGTTTTGGGAATGGATTAAAGTGATATGAAAAAACAGGAACTGCTGATTAATGCCACAGATGGATTCAAATATCTGCGGTATGCAAAATACTCCTGCATAATCATTGTCATAGCTGTTCTTGCAGTATTCTTCTATCAGGAAGCGGCTGCAGGCAGTATGGAAAAGGCATTTACCAGCAGTCCTGTTGTAACACTTGGATTTATCCTGGCTGCAGTGAACCTGTATGTCTACTATGGACTGAATGACATTCAGCAGGATCTGATAAACCAACAGAATGCTGTCTATTGTAAAAGGCGATTGATCGGGCTTGCAGTATTTGAAGGAATCTTCCTGAATGCTGTTACAATCGGGCTCTCATTTGCTGCAATCAAGCGAAATTTCAATCCGGTTCAGTTATCGAAAGAAAAAGTGAGAAATCAACTGATAGATAGTGGCAAGAAAAACAGATTGATTCTTGATGGGATTATCCTTGGGCTGTTCGCAATTCTGTATTACACCATCTTTGCAGTAACAGTGTAGCCAATCTTGAAGGAGTGGAGAATAGTATGAGTTTCCACTTCTTTATTGCAGCTGTTAAAATCGATTCAAATTGATTGAAATAATTTGGACTTCAAAGCATCGAGTAATTTCATAAACTAATTACTACTGAGAGATTGATTATGCTGAAGGGTTTAATCTTTGACTGTGATGGTGTCATGGTTGACACGGAATTACTGTTTGCCAAAGGCTCTATGGAACATCTGAGCAGATACGGCATTCACGATGATGGGCTTCTTGACAGCGAATTTGCCGGATATACAGCCGTGGAATACTGCCGGATCATTATTGAAAGGTATCATATTCCTGAAACACTTGAAACATTTTATGCAGAAGAGAATAAGTATTACGAAAAACAGTTTGAAGCTGGTGTTCCTGTAATGTCTGGGTTTAAAGACTTTGTCGTAATGCTGAAAAAGCGCGGAATAAAACTAGGCGTGGCTTCTTCTTCAAGCAGGGACTATGTTTTGGATAAGCTGAGACTATGCGGAGTAGAAGGACAATTTGATGTCATGGTAAATGGAGAAAACGTAAAAAGATCCAAACCAGCACCGGATATATATTTACTGGTCATAGAAAAGATGGAACTCCCTGCAGATCAGATGCTTGTTATTGAAGATTCCACAGCGGGAATAAAAGCAGCAAAATCTGCAGGCCTTAAAGTGATTGGCTATAAAGGCAGCAAGCTGAAGCAGGATACCTCGGAAGCTGACCTTGAAGTGAATAGATATCAGGATCTGTCATTTGATGAACTTGCAACATTATGTTCCTGAAAAGCATGCACACATTGCTGCATGTTTTTTCTTTGCTCTCAAATGGTTTCATTTTACTGTGAAGCGTTGTGGACTTTGTTGCGTAAATGCCATCGGCTATATTGCAATTGCAGGAAAAAGACAGGAGGTGAAGACATGAAGACAGTGAAAATATTGATTGCCTGTGGCGGCGGTATTGCAACATCATCTTATGCGGCTGCGGAGATTGAGAAAATTGCCAAGGATGCTGGTGTAAATGTGGACATTCACAAAGACAGAATCATGAATGTTCAGGCAAATGCAAGGAACTACGATTTTTGTTGCGTAACATCGAAATTCGCAAATGATGTCGGTGCACCGCTGATTCAGGTGAATGGCCTTATTACCGGGATTAATGAGGATAAGGTCAGAAACGAAATCAAGAACAAGCTTATCGAACTCGCAAACAATTAGCATCACCAGATTTAAAGAAAGGGAAAATTATGCAAATAATTAACAGCATTGTCCAGTTTATCATGGACCTTGGCGGCTCAGTATTTCTGCCTATCATGATTACGATTCTCGGCTTGATCTTCGGAATCAAATTCTTCGATTCCCTGAAGAACGGCTTGAGAATTGGTATCGGCTTCATTGGTATCAATACAATCCTCTCCTTGTTGATTGATGGATTGCAGCCTATCGTACAAAGCTATGCACAAACCGGAGCAGGATTCACAATTACGGATATCGGCTGGGAAGGCATTGCAAGTATTGCTTGGTCTACTCCATTCGCATTGGTGATTGTTCCTCTTGGAATGATTCTGAACTTCATTCTGATCAGGGTTAGATTTACCAAGACGATGGATGTCGATGTCTGGAACTATTTCCACTTCATTCTTGGTGCAGCAATTGCTTATTACATTGCACTTGCAGGTGGAATGTCAACCGGTGCTGCAGTTACGATCGGAATTATCGCCGGACTCGGTGTATTCGTAGCTGTATTGAAGTTTGCTGATCTGATTGCTCCGAAATGGCAGAGCTACTATGGCCTTGAAGGAACAACCTGCTGCAATAACGATGCGTATATCATCTGGTTCCTGAACTGGCTGGTATGCAAGCTCCTGGATATGATCCCGGGTGTAAAGAACATTAAGATTGACCTCAAGTGGGTGAACGAAAAGCTCGGCTCCCTTGGTGAAACTTCAGTACTTACATTCTTTGTTGGTATTCTTCTCTGCCTGCTGACAGGTCAGGATGCCAGGACCACACTTACTACATCTGTAACTCTCTGTGCAGCCATCATCCTGTTGCCAAGAATGGTATCTCTCCTGATGGAAGGCCTTGTACCTATTTCCAATGCAGCAAGAAAGTTCTTCCAGAAGAGACTTGGTGAAGACTATGAAATCAACATTGGTATGGATGAAGCTCTGTGCCTTGGCGATCAGCCAGGACTTGAGTGCGCAGTCATCATGATTCCTATTACCGTTGCTATTGCATTCCTTCCGGGTATCGGTGTATTCCCGCTTTCCGGATTAGGATCACTTGCATATTCGACATGTATGTGCTCGCTGTATGCAGAAGGTGATATCTTCAAGATCCTGATTTCTACAACCGTAGTAGAAATCTATACATTGTATGCGATGACCTGGATGGCACCTTTGGCAACAGAACTCGCAGCCAAGACGGGATACATTGCATCAACATCAACACTTGTTACTGGTTCTTCAATCGAGGAATGGAACTGTGTATTGATCGGGTTGATCGGCAAGCTCGCTCATGCATGGTAATGATCAGCTTTTAAAGAAAGGAGAATAATATCTGGGGCAGATCAATATGGTCCGCCTCAGATATTCGGCTTAGTGGTTATGAAAACCTACTATTCGAAAGAAAGCATCCAGCATTTGTATTTAGTGGTCGGCGTAGGGTTTTCATGCCTTTTGATCTATCTGCTGATTTCCAAGAATTCTATTCAGATGCCTGCAGCAACTCACTTTATGGTATGCGTTCTTGTTGCCATGATGGCTGCAATGCATTTGGTCAGACCTAAAACCTGCCGCCTGGAGATCAATGATGAAGAACTTTATTTCAATGATGGGCTCTTGAATCGCACTACGATTCCTTTGGATTTGATTAAAAGTATTGATTATCATCCAGATCTGAAATTCCGCTTTACGCTGAAAAAGCATCACCGGCAGGTGAAAATGACAAATGTTTTTTCAGAAGAAGATCAAAAGGAAATATTAGCTTTGATCCGGAAAAAACGGCACAACATAACGGTGAATTACCTGGAGAGACCGGAGCATATCATCACCAGAACAGAAAGTAAGGATACAAATTGTGAGTGAGCTATATGTTACAGAGGGCAGTGCTTCAAACTGGCAGGAGGCAATTCAGCTGGCCTCCCAAGAGTTAATCAAGAATCATTGTGTAACAGATGATTTCTATGAAAGCTGTGTTGAGCGTGAGAAGGAATATCCAACAGGTTTGACAGAAATCTGTCCGGTCGCAATTCCCCATACTACCAAGGAACATGTAACCAGGCAGTCAATCAGTGTCGTGCGCCTGACACATCCGGTGAAATTCCATTCCATGGAAGACATGGATAAAGAGATCGATGTTCAGATTGTTATGAATCTGGCTTTGCTCAATGACGATGAACATATTGTGATTATTCAGAAGCTGATCAACGGATTAAAGGAAGAAGACTTCATTCATAAGCTTTTGACTTTACCTGTTGATGAGTTGAAAGAACTTTTGGAAAAGACTTTGAACTGAGGTGAAGAAATTATGTGGATGAAAGAATTGTTTGGAACAGATAAACCGGTTATCGGAATGATGCATCTGATGGCTATGCCTACAGATCCAAAATATGATCTTGAAGGCGGCATGCAGAAAGTGATCGATCGTGCCAGGGCTGATCTTCATGCACTTCAGAATGGTGGTATTGATGGAATCCTGTTCTGCAATGAGTACAGCATTCCGTATACAGATAATGTCAGGCCGGTGACTATTGCCTGCATGGCAAGGATCATCGGAGAACTGAAGAGCGAAATAAAGGTTCCGTTCGGTGTAGATGTTGCCGCAGATCCATATAAGGTTTTCGACCTTGCAGCGGCAGTGGATGCAGATTTCATCCGTGAGACATTGAGCGGTGCTTATGCCGGGGATTATGGAATCCAGAGTTATAAAATGGGCGAAATTGAAAGACATCGTGTGGAAGTGGGATGCAGGAAGACCTATACGCTTGCCACATTGGTACCGGAAGGTGCACGTCAGATTTCCGAGCGTCCGATTGGCGAAGTTGCAAAGACAATAACATCTGCATTGGCCCCTTCAGCACTCCTGGTATATGGAATTGCAGCAGGCAATGCGATAGACAGTTCCATGGTTGCTAAGGCCAAGGAAGCTGTGGATACTCCGGTCTTTGCGTCCAATGGAGTAAAAGCTGAAACGGTGGCTGATACTCTTTCCATCGCGGATGGGTGTGTCGTTGGAACATGGCTGAAAGTGGATGGTAAGTTCTATAACCCAGTGGATGAAGCAAGAGTAGCAGAGCTGATGGGCAAAGCCAAAGAATTCCGTGGTAATATCTGATCATGTATATCAGTCCGTCCATAGCTTCAGGAGATGTGTTGCATGCTGCAGATGAAGTAGCCTTTGCATGCAGGTATTTTCCGGAAATTCATGTAGATATTGAAGATGGAGTCGTTGTTCAGGGAATTTCGTTTGGTATGAAAATGTGGAAAGGTATTAGAAAAATTGCAACAGTTCCCGCATCGCTTCATCTTGAGGTATTACAGCCATTAGATTACCTTGAGGATATAAAGTCTGCAGTACCAGAGACGGTATTCATTCAGACAGATCATCTGCAGAATCCAGAAGAAGTAGTTACTGCATTTTTAAATGAGGGAATCAACACGGGAATTGCGATAGGTGACCGTGATCTGCATAGAAATTACGACAAAATTTATCAAATGACGAACAAGGTTCTTGTGTGCACTGCTGAGCATAGTGATCCGGATCAGAAATACAGGCAGTATCTGGAAGACGCAGCGGTTGAACTCGCTGACAAAGGTATGGACGTGTGGATCGACGGTGGTGTAAACAGAGATATTTATCAGCGTCTGTCAGGCAGCAGAATCAAAGCTGCAGTTATGGGAAGAGGAGTTTTTGCTGATAAAGAACGGGCAGTCGCTGAATATTGTGGAGGAGAACAAAAATGACCTGGTTAAAGGAAGTAATCGGAACAGAAAAAGCAGTAATAGCAATGTGTCATATGAGAGCTATGCCTGGTGATCCGCATTATGATGCGGAAAAGGGCATTGCATACGTATACGAATGTGCAAAGCATGACCTTCTTGCTTTACAGGACGGCGGTGTGGATGCAGTGATGTTTTCCAACGAATTCTCCCTTCCTTACGTCACAGATGTTCCAAAGGGAACGATAGCTGCCATGGCAGAAGTGATCGGAGAACTGAAGCCGTTGATCAAGATTCCTTTTGGCGTCAATGCTCTATGGGATGGACAAGCAAGCATTGATCTTGCAGCTGCAACCGGAGCAAAGTTCGTACGTGAAATCTTCACAGGTGTTTATGCTAGTGATTTTGGTTTATGGAACACAGATTTTGGACATGTTTCCAGACATCAGAAGGAAATGGATGCACAAAACGTCAGACTGCTGTTCAACATTTTCCCTGAAGCAGCCAAATACCTTGCTGACAGAGATATTGCTGAAATAGCTAGGTCCACTGTGTTCAACTGCGGAGCGGATGCATTATGCGTGTCTGGCCTTACAGCAGGTGTACCGTCTGATTCAACTGTATTGAAGAAGGTAAAGGAAGCAGTTCCAGATACCGTGGTCTTTGCCAATACCGGATGCCGCAAGAATACGATTGTAGATACCTTGAAGATCGCAGATGGTGCTGTAGTAGGAACAGCTTTCAAGGTTGACGGAAAGTTTGAGAATCTGGTTGATGAGAACAACGTCAGGGAATTCATGGACATTGTCAAGGACTATAGAAAGACGCTTTAATCAAAATGACATGGATCGAAGATATATTCCATAAAAAGAAGGCAGTCATTGGTTTGTGCCATCTCAAGGCTTTGCCTGGAGATCCACTGTATGACCCAGCCGGTGGTATGGAAGGTATATACAGGAGTGCAAAGCGGGATGTAGAAGCTCTGCAGGAAGGCGGCATCGATGGAATTCAGTTTACAAATGAATTCTCCGTGCCATATGATATGAATCATCCTGCTGATCCTGCCGCTTTATCTGCCATGGCTGAAGTGATAGGGAGATTGAAAGACAGTCTTACAGTTCCATTTGGCTGCAATTATATCGGTGATTCCAAAGCAACCATTGGATTGTGTACCGCAACGGGTGCTAAGTGGACCCGTGGAACATACTATGGAACATGGGCGACAAACGATGGATTACTGAATGCCGACTGTGCTGAGATTTACCGGCTTCGTCACAACCTTGGAAATGATCAATTAAAACTTGTACATTACATTGTCCCGGAGAGCTCTGCAGACATTGGCGGCAGGGATCCTGTAATAAGCATTAAGTCACACTATTTTCTGAACAAACCGGATGCACTTGGAATTTGCGGGCTTGTTGCCGGGCAGAAGATAGATGTGAATGTGCTTCATCAATTCCGCACTGCATATCCTGATGCCGTATTGTTTGTGACAACCGGCATCACTCCGGAAAACATCAAAGAGATGATGCAGGATGCAGACGCTTGCTTCGTTGGAACGTGGCTGAAGAAAGACCATGTCTTCACAAATGAAGTGGATGTAAATAATGTACGGGAACTTATGGAATGCATGAGAAAAGAATTCGGAAAATGATATGAAATGAATAAGCCAACTTTTGAACTTCTTAAAGAGATTCTTCTTCAGAATGGCAAAGCAGTGAAAGCTTCAGAAGTTTCAGAGCGCTTTGCGATCAGTCAAAGAACTCTTTACAACTACTGGGATGTGATTTGCGCATATCTGAATGTAATTCATGCGGCAGATCTGATTGCCTTTAACGGCCATGACTTCCGCTTTCATGGCAATCAGAACGATTTCACTTTTCTGGTGACTTCAATGAGTTCATTGACATTTTATGAATACAAGCTCTCCAAAGAAGAAAGAGTAACGGTTATTCTGATTATTTTTGCGGATTCAGATCAGTATGTCACCATAGATTCCCTGCAAAAAATCTTGTGCGTAAGCAGGAACACAGTGATTGGAGATATCAAGTTTGTTCGTGACTATCTGAATTCAGTTAACTGTCATTTTTCTGAAAACAAGCAGTCTGGTTTCCTGCTTGAAACATCTGAGTCACAGAGAAGGCAGATTATCTTTGATATGCTTGACAAGATCAATGCGGTCAAAGATCTGTATTATGATCAGCCATGCAATCCCTGTGTAAGATATGTAGATGCATATCTAAGACTGGGGAAATACAGAAATATCATAAGTTCTGTTATAGACGATGTAGAAAAATGCTTTCTGGTTAAGATTTCAGATTTTGATTACTATTTCATTTCTGAAGTGCTCTCCGTCATGATGGAGCGGACAGAAAAACATCATTATGTTGAAGAAACAAGTGGCAGAAGAGATGGCAGTCAGTTTGAACTGATTGCGGAATTCATTACACATGCTCTGCGCAATATGATATCTGATAATAAAAATGAGACAGACTATTTTATTCAGATTATGGAGTCTCACCATGTTGCGTCACATTTCGCTGTTGATAAGGAAAGCCCGCACTATATAGACATTCTGGTGCAGGATCTTCTGAAGAGCATTCAGCCATACTTCAAAGCAGATCTCTTGAATGATGAAGTCCTCAAAAGGTATCTTACAGCACATATCGATGCTTCCTATCATCGTATGATCAACGGGGAATCACTTCAGAACCCATATCTTGATTCAGTAAAAAATCAGTATCCAGAAGAATTCAGCTTATTGAAAAAGAACATCTATATCCTTGAAAACGGATTGAATGTATCTTTTTCTGATCCTGAAATAGCTTATATTCTGATGCATATCCTGGCTTCACAGGAGCGGTATCAGGCACAGAATTATATTCCAGCAGTCATTGTTGCATGTGCTGCCGGATCAGCTACAGGCAATTTGCTGGCGGCACTCTTACAAAAGAATTTCAATGTAAATATCATTGGCATAGAGAAAATCCATCATCTTGGTGAAGTGGTAAAGGAAAAGAATCCTGATCTTGTTGTGACAAACGTACAAGTTCCTGATTTAGAGACACCATCCGTGGTGGTAAATGGCATGCTGGATGATAATGACATCGCCATTATTAAAGATAAAATCAACACGATCGTTAATAAAAAAGCCAGAGAAGCGCGAAGGATGGAGCTTCCCAGTACCAGAAGTGAAATGCATAGTGATTCTATTAGCGTGGTTTTCAGTGAGGATATGATCCGTCTGGACTATGATGCCGTGGACTGGCAGGAAGCTATCATTGCAGCAGGAGAACTGCTTCTGTGGAACAGAAAGATCACGGTGAATTATCTTCATCAGATGATCAACCTTGTAATGAAATACGGCCCTTACATGGTGATTGCACCTGGCGTAGCACTGGCACATGCTTCATCAGAAGACGGGGCACTGGAAGAAGGATTTTCACTGGTAAGGCTGAAAAAGCCTGTCACCTTTGGAAAAGAAATATTTGATCCGGTATCCATTGTAATCGGATGTGCAACGCTGGACAGTGTTGAATTTGCCAATACATTGTTGAATTTGATGAATTTTGTGAGAAAGCCAGACTTTGTGAAAGTGATTCAGTGTGCACAGACGAAAGCTGATATTATCCGATATCTGAAAGATATTGATTTATAAGGCATCATTCTGACAGTAATATGTTGATTCATGATTTTTGCTAATGCAGTTTGAAGCATCAGCTGTTTTCATAGAGCTTCATTGACAGAAAGGAGGGGTAGTTTGGATTTCCTGAATGATGATTGTCATTCAATTTATCGCAGATACCTGGTTCCTACACTTGGGTCCGCCCTGGTTGTCTCCATATATTCCTTTGTGGATACCATTGCTGTAGGACAGTATGCAGGACCGGTAGGCTCAGCAGCCATAGCAGTCATCAACCCGGTTTATGTGCTGCAGTTTTTCATTGCAATGCTTTGTGCATCCGGGGGAAGTATTCATCTAGGATGTGCGAAGGGTGCAGGAAAGAACAAAGAGGCAAATAACTATTTTACGGTCTCTGTCATTGCCGTCAGTATCATCACATGCATCATGTGGATTGTTTTTGAGATAAATACAGAAGGCATCCTCAGACTGCTTGGGGCAGATGGGGAAGTGCTGGATGCAGCCATGGAGTATGGAAAAGTGATCATCCATGCGTTTCCTGTTATTGTCGCTCCGGATTTTCTGGGTGCGTATCTCAGGATTGATCATGATCCGAAAAGAGCACTTGGGGCTGTCGTTACTGGAAGCTGTTTGAATATGTTTCTTGACTGGCTTTTGGTATTCCCGGTGAACCTTGGCATGAGAGGTGCTGCATTGGCTACGGTGATTGGTAATGCTTTGCAGACAGGGATCATGCTGACACATTTCGTTTCGAAAGCCAATCATCTGGAATTGATTAAGCCTTTTTATTTCAAGCGCACTGCGTCGGAAATTATCAGGACAGGCATCAGTTCATCATTCCTGGATCTTGGCAATGTAATTCTTCTGGTCCTGACAAATAACCAGATGCAGAAATACGGAGGAGAAAGCGGGATGGCAGCCTGGGGCGTGGTAAATACCACTGCTGTATTTGCCCAGGCATTGTTTACCGGGGGGGGTCAGGCAATTCAACCGGCTGTTGCTGAAAATTATGGTGCAGGGAAAATCAAGCGTACACAGAGTTTCCTATATCTTGCAGTAAGGACATCTCTGCTGTTGTCTGCCGTATTTACTTTGATCGGAGAAATGTTTCCTGTTCAGATTACAAGAATATTCATGAAGGCAACACCTGAAGTATTAACTGTAGCTTCACCGATGATCCGTACTTATTATCTCAGCTTTCCATTCCTCAGTTTGAATGTATTATCAACGTATTATTTACAGGCAGTTATGGAAAATAAGATTTCACTGAGGGTAGCACTGACAAGATCATTATTCCTGCCATGCGTACTGTTAATTGAATTGCCTCTCATATTCCAGATGAAAGGCGTATATTCTGCAGTACCTGTATCAGAACTATGCGTCTTCCTCTGGCAGTACTGGTACTACAGAGAAAAAATGCATCTTAGCTTCCGGAAATAAAGATGCAATGCTGTATCATCCGCTTAACAGTCTGTTGTAAGGGACGATGAACTGCATTGCATTTATATGGTATGAGACAGAGGATGTTTTGATTGACTGGAATATTCCGCATAGGAGAAGACGGCTTTCACTTCCGCTGTCCGGATTATTGAAGAAGCTTTTAGATTGTTTGCTGCGAACTGATGGATGAAGAATTCTGTATTATTAACATCAGTGTTTTTGTGATACTGCGCACAGCTTTCTCTGATAACAAGCTTGCTGGGTAAGAATATCTTCATTGGAGCCGTATGCCCTCCTTGAATTCTATCTATTATTACCTTTGCTGTGACGCTTCCCATTTCTCTGATTGGAATATGAACGGTAGTAAGCATTGGTGTTACATATTGAGAGGTTTCAATGTCATCAATCCCGATGATTGAAAGAGTATTAGGAATTTTTATGCCGTATTCTCTGGCGGCTTTCATGGCTCCTATTGCTGTAATATCGTTTGCACAAATAACAGCAGAAATATCTGCTTTATTCTGTATGATTTTCTTCATGCCTTCATAGCCGCCGTTATAGCCAAGAGTAACATTTGCGACATTCTCCATGGAAAAAGGAAGATCATTGCCCTCCATATAATGGCGGTATGCATCAAAGCGCACTTCATCAAGCACTTCTCCAATATATCCAATCTTTACATGTCCCAGTTTATTTAAATATTCCAATGCCTTGGTACAGGCTTCATAGCCGCTGCAAAGTATTTGATCATAATTTGCCTGAATTTCGACAAGCCCTGAATACGCGACGTATTGAAAATGATCTTTCAGAAATTTCAATGTTGGTTTATTGCATCTTCCTAATACTACAATACCGCCCGCATTTTCATTCAGAAGGCGGTTGTAAGCAGATTCATTATTGAAGTTGAAAGAAGTTAGAAATGACTTCATTGTATAATATTCTTTTAAAGCTTCCTCTTCTACACTTCGGGCAAGGCTGTTAAAGAATTCATCCGAAGGCTTGCTGTTGTTATCATCGATTCTTGCAAAAATACAGGAAAGGGTATTGTCTAAAGTGGCCCCGTTGTCAAGGACAGTTTTCTGACAGTTCGGGTTTCTGAGGGTCACATGCATTGATCAAGACGGAAGACAGCTGAATCATAGCTGTCTTCTTTCTGTATTCAGCAGGTTTCAGAGA
>Ga0256404_1006382_pt1 | contig 19592 bp, 26 predicted proteins | sample RumenRJG_01DNA_FD_185990 | JGI IMG/M metagenome (GOLD analysis project Ga0256404, IMG submission 185990) | Bovine rumen microbial communities from Lethbridge, Alberta, Canada - RJG_01 | ecosystem: Host-associated > Mammals > Digestive system > Stomach > Rumen | place: Canada: Alberta | collected...
CCCCGAAATTGTATGTCATTGCACTTCTTTTATTTCCCACGCCGTACGTAGGATGCGACAGAAATCGAACATCTGCAATTGTGAACTCCACACGTTTTCATTTCCCGCGTAAGCGCGAGATGATACTTCCTGCCGATTGAGGAGGGGTGACGGATGAATCTTTCATTTCCCGCGTAAGCGCGAGATGATACGCGGCGAAAGCAGCAGTCGACGACAGCCCGCATCTTTCCGACAAGGACTTCGTCACCCTCGAAGATGCGCGTGCCATCAACGGCATGAATGCCGGCAAACCGTTGCGGACGATGTCCCTCCTGAATCTGGAGGAAGACGCCCTGTGGTTGCACGTTCTGATCTGTGACACATAAGATGTCCGACTGGCCACTGATAGGACGACCGATGTGAATTTTTCCGTCAACGCAGAGTGCCCGAAAGAGACCATCAGTCATGCAGACGCCCCTCTTCCCAAGGATGATTCTCCTCATTGAGACGAATCTGGGCAGAGATGCGTGATTCTTCATCAAAGCCCATAGCGTCCAGATGTGTCGTGACGGCTGTGATGAGCGCCGTACCGCAAGCAAGGATTTGATGGCGGAGCTCTCCCCGCTTCTCTGGATCTTTTTCCATGTCGAAGCGTTCCATGGCGTCTGCATATTGCTCATATGCCTGATAGACGCCGATGAGAAGGCTCTCCGCGTTATCGATGGGCTTCGTGTCTTCAGGAAGTGGCAGAAGCGTGCGGATGTTCTCGGTGGTCTCTTTCTCGACGGCATGCTGGATGCCTTTGGTAAAGCCCTTGTGATAGGCTTTGTCCCGCTCTTGGCGGATGATGGAAATGACTTCCTCTGCAAGTGATTTTTCTATGCTCATAAGAGACTCCTTATGACAGGGTTGGCCTGCGGCATGAGGGGTTCTGCTTGGGAGAATCAGCTGAAGACGGGCTTCTGATCTTTTCGATGCGTGATTTTCTTGCCATCGATTTCGAAAAGCATGACGCCGTCTGCACCGACGTGGCGAGCATACTCCCATGCCTTGTAGCGGTCGTTAAAGTTGAAGGATTTGCATTTGTGCGGGTCGCGGACGGAGTACACGAAGCGACGCTTGGTGGGTAACTTTTGGTCTTTCATAGGGGTCACTCCTTTGGATTCTCAAACAGTTTGGAGATGAAACGTGTCATCTCAGGTCTATGATTGACTTCCAGACTGCAACGATGCTGGAAGATGCTTTACGGGAAAGCGACTTCGCGAAAAGAGAAAAGATACGCGAGGATGCCGTGACTGAAAATCAGGGATTTCCGCCGTCCGACTGCGGATGGAACGAGCTTGTGGTATCTTCTTCCCATAGCTCGGCAGGATACCCGCCATAAAATGACTTCGGTTTGTAATAGAAGCAATACGCAGCGATGACCGCGATGTCGATGGCTGCGAAAGCAAGGACGCCTAGGCTCATCAAATCACCTCTTTTCTGCGTGTCTCAGGGAGATGTGCCTCGATGGCAAAGACATCGCCCGTTGCCATATCGTCGGGGAAGCTTTCTCCCCCATTCGGGAAATCGCAATCCGCTAGGTAGAGTGAGCCAGCTCTCTGTGCCAGATAGACGAGCATGTCATTGTCCATGCGGGCATGGAAGGTCTTCTCGTCGCAGACGTGAACATGCCATTCATCGTAGACTTCGACGATGGCCGTGACCTTCTTTTCAATCTCATGCTGACGCTTGATGACATCCTCGAACGTGATGACTTCGGGATACTGGAACTTCTGGATATATTTGTGGTCGCGAAGCGCCTCGCAGACCTGGATGGCCTCATTGTAGACGTTCCGCCTGTCCATGACGATGAGAAGCATGACGTGCCTTCCCCTTTCAGTGCTCGTTCTTGAGTTTCTTGATCTTGATGACCTTGGAGATGTTCTTGGCAATCGCGCTGACGGTGTTGTACTGATGCGCCGATTCGTTGTACCCCCAGAGGCCGATATAGTTATTGGGATTCGTTTCCCTGCGGATTCTCACAAGGACTTCCTTCTGCCGCTCCAAATCGGAAATCGTAGAGGAAAAGAAGGGGTCCTTCATGGATTCCTGCAAAGTCTCCATCGGGGATTCCTTCGGATAGATGGCGTCGATGGGGATGTTTGCACCGCCTTCGCTGAGCGAGGTCTTGATGTCATCCATCGTGAGCTTTTCTTGCTGGATTTCGTCATGCACCTCGTAGAGATGCTGAAGGAACTGACGAAGTTCCTCATTGGAGAGCCCCATCCGATGGAACAGCGTGAACAGGCAGAGCGAGATAGTGTCTGCGGATTCCTTGGTATGAAAGTTCTTGAAGTCTGTGGTTGCTTTTGTCACGAATAAAGCCATCCTTTCAGCGGCCTCCAGAGATGGAGATAGAATCGATGGTTCTTGTAAGGCGTCTTCAGGGGGGAAAGTTCTTTTGCCGAAGGCAGGATGATGTGAACTTCCTCGTCGGGATACCAGAATGTATCCTTGACTTCCCGCATTTCCTCCCACGTCGGTGGAGCGTCGATGTCCATGATGTTCGTGACGCCGACATGTTCCCAGAGGGTTCCGTTGTACTGTGCGGAAGGATGGGCGTAGAAATTGAAGACGCGGCTGTTGCCAGAGCGCAGGAAGATGTAGCCGGAGAAGTCATCTTGCACATGGCTCTGGATGACGAGATTCTGGTTGGAGCGCAGTCGTTCGAGCGTTTTCAAAGAGTCCCCTCCTCTCAGCCTTGAGCGAGGCTCTTCAGCTTCGAAATGGAAGCGGCGTCCTCGTCGAAGAACGGTTCGAAAACGTCATGAAGGGTCTCATAATCCATAACATAAAGAGCTTTCTCGATGCCCCTGGAAAGAAGGGATGTGCGTTGCTCTTTCTGCTTTCTCCAGAGGTATTCGTACTGCGTGAATTCCGCATCCACGATGAACTCCGGGATGGGGTTCTTCCGTTCGGATTGCTGGAGGAAGAAGCGGTTGCCTGAATCGTCCAGCCATTGGTCGAAGCTCTTGATGTCATAGCAGGCAAGCACGCGGGAAGCAGATTGGATGCGGCTCTTGGAAGCCGGTGCCGCCATCCACGGGACGGCGACGCCATCGCTGGCTCCCTCGGCGGAGCAGTAATAGAGGATGCCGTCGACGAAGCCTGCGTGCATCGGGTGCTGGAGGAGGCGCTCATAGAGGCCGCATTCTAGGAGGAACTGCTTGCAACAGCTGTTGGAAACAGCCTCGGCATGCAGCCGATGATGCAGTTCGGAAGCATAGGCTTCCTTCGCCCACGAGGCTGGAATGATGTGGAAGCAGACTGCCTCCTGCGGCTTCGGAAGCTCTGCAATGGCAAGGAAGAACGGTTTCCCTTCTGGACGCTGGATAACGAGATGGCAGGAGGATACGCCAACCTCGTAAAACAGGGATTTTACGAGGCCTCCTGCGTTCGGCAGAAAAACGCCGACTTCATCCATATCATCGGAGGGTGTATCATAGAGGTAGAGATATTCTTCCTTGTCAGAAAGGCCGAGCCGTGCAAGGTTTTCCGAGAGTTCTCGGTATTTCCGTTGCGCGATGCAGGAATCTGGATGCTTGACGCCTCGGTTGTCATAGAGAATGGAGATGTTGGTAGATGGCATAAGCATTCCCTTCTCTCGTCAGCGGTAGCACTCAGGGATTTCATCGTCATCGTCATCCGCATCATCGAAAGACGGATGAGAAACCGCGCTCGGACGAGAAGCCATGTACTCCTCATGAATGTCAGGCGGCGCGGGGGGATGCGGCACTGGGCGCGGCGTAGGAGGCTCTTCTTCTTTCGGTTCTTCCGAAACAACGCGACGCGATTCCTCCATCCTTGGAGGGTTCGATGCCATGCCTTCCTTCTGGCGCATCATCTGCATCAGGTAATCTTCATAGCCTGCGTCATACTCGCGAACTACGTCGCCGACGCTGCCATTGTGGCGGGTGATGTATTCAAGAATCAGGAGATGTATGGATTCTGAAAAGTTCGATTGTGCTTCGCAGAAATCAATCATCTTATCGGTCGGTTCTAGTCGTACCGTTTTGACGATACGACCATTGACCAGCCGAACTTTGACTGGACGTCCCTTGCTCATAATGGGTCTCTCCTCTTACGGTTTTCAGGTACGAATGCTATGGAAGCAGGTGCTGCCGCCGCCGAGGACGCTGGCGACGATCTCGCCAGATGGCATCTTCGTATGCGTGACATGCGCCCACCCATCAAAATCAGGAAGAATGGTAACGCTTTTGGGATAAGCCGTTGCCCACATAGAAAAATGAGGATTGACTGCTTCGATTTCCTCCATGAGGAAGATACCGACATCGCCTTGGGAAGCCTTGAACGTCCCGAGAAGTTCTTCTGGGCGGTTGCGGTAGATGTTGCACGTCCAGCTCTTGGAATTCCCGATGGAGCCAGCATCGAAATGATGAAGCTCTGGCGTGTGGATGCCAGCACTTCTCCGATGATAGAGCCAGTTGCGGATTTCAGGAGAATAGGCATTGCGGAAAATGTAGACAGGATCTGTGATGACGAGCGTGCCGTGGAAGAGGCTGGCCTCCAGCTCTTCTGGTTCGGCAAACCGCTGCCAGCCCTGATTAAACGGATATTCCAAGATGCCGCTGTCAAAGAACCGAATCATTTCTTCCCAGAGGACATCAAAGACCTCTTTGGCAGAATTGCCCGGGAAATTATGCGCTGTTCGATGCTGGTAAATGACATCCCCGCCCATACTGTCGTCGTAAGCAAAGACTTCGACATGGGAATGGACGTGCTTGGGACTAGGAACGACTTCGAGCGCGACGCGGAAATCTCCCTCGCTCTGAAGGTCTGCAAGCATGACGCCATCGTTGATTTCGTCGATGCTCTGAACGTTCTGGAGCGGAATATACAAATTGAACTCAATGTTCTGCATGCTGACTCCTTTTCCATCAAGGAAATTGCTGAAGGATTCGAAGGAGTGCGCCCCGTTCATCGCCGGTTTCGATGCCGTTTTCCGCAATCGCACGAATATCTCGCAAGATACTTGCGAGATATTCATTCTTATCCGTTTCCGACAGGCGAAGATTCGTTGTCGCATCATGGTAGTCGATGAAGCTATCCATGACAAGATTCTGCTGCCTGTGGTCGGAGATGCGTGCGATAGCGTCGATGACAGGAGACTCCAATGGGACGTCATCTGGCATAGGCTTATCACTCTTTCTTCATGCAGTCTTCTTGGCGCGACGAGCGATGTTGTCGAAGAGCTTGTCCATGACAAAGTCGCGCAGGCCGTAGGATTCGAGGAGAACCGCGTCTTTCTCGTTTGTGATGTAGAGGAGCTTGATCATAGCGCGGTCGCAGAACTTCTTGAGCGGAGCTTCCAGAGCTTCGCGCATGAGGATGGAACCGCCGCCATAGACGGCAACGATGTCCACTTCGTTGTTGGCCTTCTGGATGTTGTGCTCGGCACGACGCAGGATGATGTCAGCCTCATCTTCCAAAGCTGGGCGGAGCATCTTCATCGCCACGTCATGATAACGATGGTTCTCGTTGCGGATGATGGCCGAGAAGTCCTGACGGGAGAGCGCCATGAGGCCGAACTTGCGCTTGAACGGTTCGATGACGCGGTCGATGGCAATGCCGACGCCGTTCTTCGTCCCATCGATAAAGTTCGGGTTGTAGATGATGCCCTTCGTGAGCGGGAATTCCGTCGTCCCCTCGCCGATGGCCACATGGAGGATGCGGAGATTCTTGAGGTCGGCGCTTGCCAGCGGGTCATCCGTATGCATGCGGTTGTAGTCGCGGAAGAGCATGTCGCGATGCGTGAAGGCATGCGATGCCGTAACGCCCTCGGGGATGACCTTCACGAAGGAGAACGAAACCGTAACCTGGAACTCTTCCTTGCCAACATGGACGAAGACCTCTTTGTCCGTATCCATGAACTTGTGGGCAAAGCGGTCGGCTTCTTCAGCGCTGAAAGCGACGACAGGAAGCGACGTGGCCATCTCGGCGGAAACGCCGATGACGTGATCCGTCCAGATACTGCCGTCTTCATAAGCACGGCGGACAGCCTCGCCTGCGATATGTGCAAGCGTATTGATGTAGACAATGTTGCTATCGACCTTGTTGTTGTCGAAGCCGACGTCGAGAGAACGGACGACCATGCCGCTCTTGAGGGCATAGTTGCCGATGTAGTACGTCTCGTCATCAACCGTGACGATGAGGTTGTTATGGATGTCGTCAACGGCGTCCATAACCTGCACCTCATCGAGGTTCGGGAGGACGGCGACGCGGGCAAGGACATTCGGTGATGCGATTTCCACATCGCCAATGAACATATCCTGCTCACTGTTGCCATTGTCATTCGCAACTTTGAACTTCATGTTTTCCATAATGAAACAGCTCCTTTGCTTTTGGCTCCAGTAGCACTGGAGCGGGTCAGGGAGCGGGAGCACGCAAGGGCGTTGCTGAAACCTCTGTGGCTCTATCGTTCCCATATCGTTCGTTCATGTGTAAGTATAGACGAAGTATATGGGAATGTCAAGAGGAAGTTTCCCTATTTTTGCGTGTTTGTTTCAAAAAAGATTCTTTGAAGTTTCAAGTGCTGGTTTTTTCTTCAGACCGATACCTGAAGAGGCACTGCTTCTTCCGTGTCATGGAATACGCATCCCTCATAGACGGTTTCTGGGAAGAACGGAACGAAGGGATCATAGTTCAAGAAGTCTGCACGCACCTGCTCGGAATCCGCTCCCCTCTTCAAAAGAGACTGGACGGCATTGACGGAAACATGGTAATGCGAACGGAATGCAATGGGTTTGAGGTAGATGCGGTGGAGCTCTGTCATATAGGCAACAGAGTAGGCATCCTTCTGCTGCGGATGAATCGAGAATGCGTCTTCTAGCGTTTCGAGACGCGAGAAATACGCAGCTGTGACCTTGTTGTCCAATGGCAGGAGCTGATTGGCGTTCGCGTTGAGGAAGAACGAATCTGCTGGGAACAGCTGATACATTTCGATGCCGAAGAGCGTGAAGCGCTCGTCGGGGAACTCTTCTTCCATTTCGATGCTCTTCTGGAATTGAAGCGCTTGTTCTTCGAGCTGGAAGAAGGCTTCCTGATGGTTCTGGAACAGCTCAGTGAGAAGGTTCGCGTAAAGCTCTCTCGCTGCTTCGATGGATTTCTTGTGGAAGAGCTTTGTGGACTTCATCTCATGGATTTTCTGGATAACCGCCCTCCCCTCCTTGATGACTGAGAGGAGGAGCGGATGCTCGCGGTCGGCCTTGCGCATCGCTTGTTCGAAAAGGTCGAACGTCTTGAGGACTTCCTCATCATTAAAGCCTTGGCAGTCCGTAAGGATGGACTGCCATACATCTACATTGCTTTCTGGAATCGTGATTCGCTCCATCTGGAGGCTCGGCACGTTGATGCATTGGTACATCTCGTCGAGCGTCTTCGCCTCAGTCGGGATGAGGAGATTGTGGAGAATCGCATTTTGAAGGAATTTTTCGAGATAGTTTGGTCCCTTCACATCGCTGGAGAGGGACAGGGTATCAATATACTCCAGTCCACCTTCCCACGTCATGCTGACGTTCAGGATGGTGTCCTCATCAAGGAACGAGGCGAGGCGAATCAGGAATGCATTGGCATCTTCGAAGGAGGCAAAATCCTTGCTTCCGATGACGCCGTTTGGATGCGAAATCGTGACTTTCTGAATCATGTGTTTCGGCTTTGTATGCATTTCATACACCTCTTTCTTTTGGATACAGGTTATCGAAAAGAAGGAGGTTTCGATTCTTATTTTATTGCCGACAGGCCTTTTCAGATTGCAATCAGAAAGAATCCATGCTATACTAATATTCGTACATAGCGATTCCATGCTAAGCGAAGGACACCCCCGCGAAGAGCTCATCTTCACGGGGGTGTCCTTTTGGTTTTGACGGCGAACCTAGCGACGAGGCGTTCTGCTTTTCTTTCCCCGATGCCAGTTCCATACTGCATAGAGAAAATCTTTTTCAAGAAGAAAGATGAATGGAATTTGCAAAACGAAACATTCGATGCTGGCGATCTTGAAAAGGATATTGTCTGGTGGAATAGAGAAATAGACAATCCAGACGACGATGGAGTCTAGGAAGAGATACAGTGTGAGCCCTCGCTGGAAGCAAGCAGAGTACTTTCCAGAGAACTTCACAATCCAGATGCAGCAGAGGGCAAGATAGAGGATAGAGAAAAAGGCAAGGAAGATTCCCATAGTGAAACCTCGATATAGGAAAAGAGGGCGCATTTGCGTCCTCTTTGTGTGCGTGGAGCCGCCGACAGGCTTCGAACCTGCAACCTGATGCTTACAAGGCAACTGCTCTGCCGATTGAGCTACAACGGCAAATGAAGCCGCAGAGCGGCTTCGGAATAGGAGGGGTTCAATCTCAAAAGAGTTTTCCTTCTGTACAAGGGAAAGGATTGGCGGAAGAACCCGACCGCCAATGTATGTGGAACCCTTGCGGAGGCAAGAGGGTTCAGCAAAATGGAGCGAATGACCAGAATCGAACTGGCGTATTCAGCTTGGAGGGCTGTTGTTCTACCGTTGAACTACATCCGCAGGAGGCGATGCTGCAAGGTGCACCGCCAGAAAGAGAATCACAAAACAGGAGCAGAACCAAATGTGATTCGTCGCCACTCGACGAATCCCCCAAGCAACAGCTTGCGGATTTCTCCATACCTTCCTTTCAGTTCCAGATTGATTGCGCAACGAGGAAGGACGAGGCTGAGCCTCGGGGAGCTACCCCGAAACTTCTCATCCCTGTTATACACCCCCGAGGAGATTGAGACTCCCAACGTTCACTCACCATTCAGCATGTTATTGATCGTAGGCTTATCAGGCCTTACCAAAATAGCCTTGAGCTACTTGTACTGCCATCCGTCCTTATAGCCAGCTTTCGCCGACATCACGGCTGATCTCCTTACAACTGATGTACCAAGTTGTTTGCCGCACCAGTTGAAGCGCGACCTTAAATTGGTGTCCTCATTCGGATCTTATGGAGACGAAGGATGACAAGCGTTATCTTCATCTGTGGAAAGCACATACCCAACTCGACCATCCCATGTTGAGGATGTTCCCCTCATGCCTCACGACACAAGGAGCTAAGGCGCAGAAAGGGATTCCTAGCCACGCCGTCGTCGTGTTGTTTCTTCAGGCATTCTCGGCCACATGGTCTTGTGTCTGCACCGAGTTCAACCTGTTGCTTGGGAAATTCGTCAAGATATTCAAATTCCCTGTTTGATTCGTCTTTTTAAGTATAACAGAGAATATATTCCGTGTCAATACGTCTTTTGCTCATTTTATTATAAGCATTATCGAGATGGTTTCTTTTCTACTCGCAAAGTTGCTTCTTCTTTTGGATCACGCAAAAGATCGAGCTTATCATACATCTTCAAGAAGCTATCCGCGAGTTTGTCTGGATCAATCAGAGGATCTTTTTGTGTATTGACGATGTAGTCAAAATAATCTAATCCCTTATACGCAAGAGCATCTTGAATTTGTACGACTGTACGGGGTTCTAGTTCTTTAAAATGCTTGTCGCAAATAAAGCACAAATCGTATAAATCTCGAATTTTATCTCGATTTTGATAAGCAGACGCTTTTAGCTGTGCCAAGCGATCAATGGTATAAACTTCAATGCCGTCAACATTTGTGACGAACTCCTTTGGGATATGGTGATTACGAAAAGAAACCTCAATCTTGAGTGGTTTTTCGTCATTTCCATAATTCACAAAAAAGCGTTGAACACTAGGAGTATCTTTTGCAATTCGAAAATTGTACCCATGATTGTTAGAATATCTTCGAACAAACTCCTTCATGCGCTTATGGGTAGAGTCCAAGTCAATATCTTCCGAAAAACGGTCAAGCTTATAGCACGTCATCAACGCGGTGCCACCCTTCAAGATGAATGCATCTGTTTCCTCATTTAACGTTTTCAAAACATCCTGGATGATTTTTTTGTGCTCAATTTGCCACGGCTTCAGCCTTGTCATGTGCATGCGCCTCCTGATAACGAATCCATTTCATAAGATATTCCTTTTCCATAAACTTATCGATATTTGCCCAGTTCTTCTTTCCTTTGAGACGCGAAACTTGTTGAAAAATGAACTCATCATATTCGTCATTACAGATGTAATCCTTGTTCATGCCCTGAAGATTTGAGAAATCTCCATCTTCCAGCATGTCAAAGCAAGCACGAATATGATTGGCAACTGGGAAAGCGCCTTCATGTTCTGGAATGGAGTGATACTCGATACCCCAATCCCCCCAAAATGAAGATTCCGTGTCCTTGGTTTTTGGAGATTCCCATTGAATCCAAGATGTATGCCAATCTCCAGATGTATCCAAGCTACAAGGAAGATTTAGTGCATGCACTCCTGTGATATATTTCATTTTATCGCCTCATTTCTTTTTGTGATAATTTATTATACCACAGGAAGATGAAGGAATTAGGAATCCACTGTTTTAGGAGCTTCTTTCAATGGACAGGTTCTTTGTTTTTCCGAAAATGTTCCACCACGGCTTGACGTTCCTTTGGATATACAGAAAGAAGATTTCCAACGTCCTCACGGATGACATTGACGCTTCCCCGTTTCGAGCGCTTAATCCAGTCCTTTGCGATCTCGGTAGCAAGCTTGGATGGCTTGATGGATGAATGGAAGAGAACGCCCGCTGTTTTCTTGTCGACGAAATCGAGTTCTGCATAGTAACTGAGGTAATCGTTGAGGCCTTTGTCTCCAGGATGTTCAGAACTGACATCTTTCAGAAGATCATCTAGATTGTGCTGAAGCAGGTACTCCGCGCCTTTTGCAAGCGTCTTCAGGTGTCCATGCCCTCCAGCAGCCAAGGATGGAACCGTGGCTTGACGGCAAGCCATCTTTTGAGCCGTCATGCTGACGGCATGCTCCGCGCTGATGGCGGATTCCAGTAGGATGGGAGTATGCAGGCTGTCGTAATTGACGCGCTCGTCATTCCACGAAACGGCGCGGGAAAGCTCTGAAAAGTTCACTTTCTCTTGGATTGCGTCCTCGATAGAGCTGCTCACAAGTTCCCCATCCTCATCGAGCCAGCAGTAATCGTCCTTGCGGTCGAAGTCTGGGCTCGTGTTTTCCAAAAGATTGACACCTGGTCTGTCATCAAAGCAACGATACGCATCATCGATACTTGTGACGATGCTATCATGATCCTGCGGATGGATGGCATTCCATGCCTCGATGATGTCGAAATTCGTACTGAAATCGCGCCCCTTCGCGACATCCTTGAGGAAATGCTGGATGCTGCTCTGCCGAAGTTCTTCTTTTCGCATGAGTTCCTGCGTGATTTCAGGCAGGATGCTCTTTTCATAATCGCGCAAGTCCCGTTCCATGAACGCCTTGATGTCTCCGCAGGAGATGTCTTGGACATCATAGACCGCCTGTGCAACGGTCAGTGGAGGATTCTGTTGGGTATCCTGAATCTGGATGCGTTGGCAGGCATCAGCATCGGCAGAAAGGACGGCTTGGTATCCAGTCTCAAAATCGACAAGCCGAGCAAGCACCGTCCCTGACGGTTGCTGAAGCCAGCTTCCTTCCAAAGGAGCGCTCTCATATTCCAGTGTGCTGCGTTCATGACAGAGCGCTGTATCGACTTCCCGCTCCAGAACGTCGTCGATGTCTTCTGAAGTAGAACGGGAAACATCCACGTCGTCATCGGAGTAGACGACATTGCCATCGCGGTCGAAGACATCCACGCGAAAGTTTGGAATCGAGCTTTTTTCTGCATCGATATCCTTGCTCGACAGAAAATCCGAGCGTTCCTGGATAAGCTCTTGAAGCTCCTGGGGGAACTCCTTCCACTCGTGGTAGGTTTTCTCTTTGTATTTCAGACTGGTTTCCCCTTCCGTCGTGAGGACTGCGTGGTAGCCAGTCGCATCATCTATGTAGCTCGCATAAGGTACGCCAGTTTCCAGCATGACAGGAGAATGGACAGCCTCAAAGGATGGAGTGGGGATATATTGGTAAGCGGCCATGATAACTCCTCCTCTCGCGAATCAGCGAGAAAATGACGCTTTGGAGTGCTGGAATGCCTTGACCTCTGGCGTCTTCAGTGCTTCCTGCACGACGCTGGCTCCGAATGTCTTATCTTTGGCAGCGTAAGGTGCATATTTCTGCACGAATTTCTTGACGGTGGCTTTGGAAGTTCCAGAAAGAAGTGCATGCGTTGCCGTCTTCAATGCAATCAAATGCTGCTTAGCTTCGTCCAGACGGGAGTCTTTATGAATCTTCTGGGTTTCCATGCGAAGGTAGTCCACAAAGTTGCCTTCCTTGGAAAGTTTTGAAGTATCGAGTGCCATGAGGGATTCCATGCGCTCTTCCGTTTTCTTGTAAGCTGTGACCGCTGCTTGGGCATCTTCCACGAGCTTTTCTGGGGATGGAATTTTCCCATAATCCCCAACGTGGATGGCGTCTGGAAGTCCGAGTTTCAGCGTATCTACAAACAGGCGGTGATTGTTCGGATTGTAAAAGATAGGTGCCTTGCAGGTATCCTTTGCATATGCATGCTGGACATCGTACATGCCATGCATGTGATACTTTTCATCCATCGCATGACGCGCATCGACTTTGGCAATCACTTTTGACAGTTCTTGTTTAAGAAAATCCGAAAGCTCTTTGTCCGTCATGCGTTCCACTTGTGCCGTATCATCGAGAAGGATATTGCCATCCTTGTCCTCGAACATCATGCTGACAAAGCCAGACTGCATGTTATTGTCTTCTTGGAGGCCGAGATGCTTTTCCCAGTCTGGGTCATTCTGGATGGCATCCTGAAGTTCTTTCGGGAACTCGTCCCAATCTCGGTACGTTTTCCCCTGATAATCAACGAAATGCTGTGCGCTGTCATATGCCTCTCCATCTTCCACCCAGAGAGAGCCGTGGATGCCAGTTGCTTCGTCGCGAATGGTGGCGATTTCGGTGCCTTCCTTGAGCATGAGCGGAGATGCGATATGTTCCATCGAGGTTGAAATCTGAATATCCATGTCTGTCTTCCTTTCGCGACAATGTTAGCGCTGAGATTCCAATGCTTTCGGTGCCATTTCCAGCGTCACTTTATGACGGAGCTCCCGCAGGGAGCTTTTGGCCTGCTCTTTTGTGAGGCCTTTCTGGGAAAACGCGGCTGCGATGATGGCTCCCGATACGGCGACATCATAGCGAGGCGCGGAAAGCGTCGCGCATTTGATGGCTTTCGGCATTTGAAGGTAATAGGCTTCGGAATGCTCCTCGGCATCTTCCGCTTTGGACGGAAGATGGCTGAGCACTTCCTTGCCGAGAAGTGCCAGAGAGTGTTCGGCTTCATCTGCGGAGAGTCCCATCTGCTCGAACGTCCGAGAAATCTTTTCGACGTTCTCCCCCATCTTGCTCTCATCGAGGAGATCGGAGGGACGAAGCATATTGGGCTCGTAAGAAACGATGTTCGAATACCCTTGAAATCCGTCCAGTATCTCGACAGAGTCATCTGGATTGACGCGGGAGACGCAATAGTCCCCTGCCCGCTTCATCCGCATCAGGAGGCGCTTGACATCCCGATAGTTCTTCGGGTCCCAGCGCACGTCTTCCCAATTGAGGTTCATCGTCGGGGTTTCTTCGTCGAAGGGCGTATATCCGACGTCACTGGTCTTACTGGCCTCATGAACGAGTTCAAGCGCCAGAAAGTCCGATTCAGAGTCCTGCTTATGCTCTTCCAGAGAAGAAACGAGCTTGTCATACGTCCAGCTTTCCATGGAAAGCGTGATGTTGGAAGGTTCACTCATGATGCTCTTCCCCCTTGCATCATCTGATAGGTTCCTGTTTTTTGGCATTTTGACGAAGCGCATGAAGTTCCTTGCGGAAGGTTTTGTCCTGTTCCAGAAGGTCCATCCCCTTGTTCATGACGCCTTCATTGCGTTCCGAGAGCATAATGTCTTTCATCCGCTTCGGACTGACGCCATCTTTTGCCATTTTGTAGAGCATAGCCTTTGCAAAGGCTTCCTGCCCTTCTGGCGTATTTTCTGCATTGTAGCAAGTGACGAGAGCGGCATCTTCGTAGAAGCGGCAGGCACGCGCAAGCGTGTCCTTGTTGGAATGCGCCCGATCAAACTTCATTCTGCTGAGAAGCTGCTCGGCATCATAGTTCTTGTCCTTTTCGATGGGATACCGAAGGATATCGGAATCGCAGATGCAGCTTGTATACGTCTGATGGCTGACCCACTTTTCCGCCAAGTCGTAAAGGAGCTGCGTCTTTTCAGAAGACGGATTCGGAAGTTTCGGGAATTCTCCCTGCATGGTGATGTAGGTAATCGGATCTTCCACAGGAGTTCCCTTGTAGTTCCAGGCAAGTTGCCGCTTGCGAAAAATCTTCGGATACGAATCCTTTGCCGTGATACCGTTTGCACGCTCTTCCTGCTTGAGCCAGACATAGCATTCAAAGACACGCGCAGGATTCTTCTCGTCGGGAGCAATCGTGAAGACCTCGTCTTTCGGATATGCTACCGTAGGAAGGTTATGGACGGTGAGTGTGATGTCCCGCAATTTCTTGCAAGTTTCGTAGTCCTTGCTGGGGAGGACGAACCTCGTTCCGGCTGGAAGCTTGGATAGCTCGTCTTTTGAAAGCAGATGGTTGCTTTCGTAGACATAGCCACGCGGAGAATCGTGCTCGAAGGAATCTGGGTTTCCCAAGAATCCATGATTGTCTTTAAACACGGAATCGTAAACATGAGCTGGGCTGGTCATATCCAGCTTGCAGCTCACCATATTGTTTTTATCAGCGTTGCTGAGAGAGAAGCCTTCATACGGGAGAGGCTCTTTTGTTTCATACAGATACGTTGCCATTAACTTCGCCCCTTTTCCTGGCCATATTGGCATGACCCTTGATACTACAAATATAGTAGATCATGGAAGAAGCAGAAAAATCCTGTTTTCATGCAGGAAGCCGCTGATTGATTGGCGTGGACGGTCATTTGCGGTATACTAGGAGCAAAGAAGTGATTTCAGAAAAGCTCGGAGGTGGAAAAGATGCTGAGCAAGAGCCGTGTCGAGGACATGATGGAACAGTACATGAACTGGCTGAAAAATGGGATAAATATTGAAGAACTAAAGGATGGCTGGTATGTCATCGGTACACCATTTCTGGATGAAAGCTACGATGGTCTCTGCGTCTATGTGAAGGAAGAAGACGGAAAGCTCATTCTGTCAGATGATGGCTATATCCTGAACGGCATGAACGCACTTTGGGAAGAATCATCGGAGTTGGATAGGAAGCGGCATCAGCAGGCAGAAGTTGCCATCCGTTCCCACCAGGTAGACATTGTGGATGGAGAAATGCGGGATGAGACGGATGCGGAGCACTTCCCCATTGCATTGCATTTCTTTCTGCGAGCCATGATGGATGCGTGCGACATTCTCAGTATTGGATGAAGTTCCAAGGTACATGGAGGTGATGAGTATGAAGGCCACGCTGCTCAACAAAACAGTTCCTCTCATGGATATCGATATGGATGAACAGACCAGCTATGTGAAGGAAATCCTGCACATTTACAATCCAGAGTACATGCCTGTCGGGATGTATTCTGAGAATGGCAATGAACTGAGGCGGAATTTCACGAGCTGGTGGAAAGATCGGGCAATTCCAGCCACGCGCAAACTCATCAAGGAAAAACTTCGGGAGCTTCGTCTCTTGGATATGTCGGAACTCGTTAACCATTCCTTCGGGCTGAGTCTGTCCGACCAATACTGGATCAAACCGATAGGTGCAGAAATCCGTTGGGAAGACATCAACTATTTTCAGAATCCGTTCTCGATGGATATGGGGCAATATCTGCTTGGCGAGAAAGACTTTGATGACATTTCTATTATGAAAGCACATTCGCCAGATATCACAACGGATGGTGATGTCCAGAAGCGCTGGATTATCGAGGATAGCAAGCGGTATCTCATCAAAAACAGCGCGACTACATTCGGGCAGGAACCATTTAACGAAGTGATTGCAACAATGGCACTGGAGCATTTCCATGTTCCGTATGTTCCCTACTCCCTTATGCGGCAGGTAGATGAGGTCTATAGCAAGTGCCCCTGCTTCATCGATGTCGACCATGAATACGTTACAGCATTCGACCTCTGCAAAAATTTTGCAGGGAATGGCATCAAAGTGGAAGACGCCTTGAAAGCTGCCACAGACCACTACGAAGTTCCTAACGTGCCCCCCTTCATCGACCAGCTCATCTGCCTCGACTACCTGATGATGAATGAAGATCGTCACTGGTCGAATTTCGGTTTTGTTCGGAACATCAATACGTTAAAGTTTGAAGGTCCTGCTCCTGTTTTTGACAATGGAAACAGCCTGTGGTACAAGATTGCAGACTACATCCCTGAGCACTACGACCATGCTCTGATGTTTCGGAAGAAGCATGAAAAAGAAATCAAGCTGGTCAAGGCCTCACCTCCGATTGATTTTGATGGAATAGCGAAACTTCCAGCAACGGCGGAAGAATTGCTTCGGACAGCGCCACATATTTCGAAGCAACGTGCGCACATGATTGCGTCTAATATCGAAAAACGAATCATGATGCTGAAGCAATCTCTCGGTATCGTTCCAAAATTACATACAAAATAGTAAGAGCGGCAAAGCGCATCGGCTTGTCGCTCTTTTAGATTTGGTATTTCATGCGTAGATGAGAAATTGCAATGGAACAACAGGCGTCTTCCAGTCTCCTGCTGACGTTTTCAGGAATCGATATCCGACGTCCATCATCTTTATTGCATCCACGCGATAGACAAAAAGATTTTCTTCTTCTGGGAAATATGACTTTGCCTCATTCAAACTTTCTGCCAGCGACACTAGAGATGATTCAATTGGCTGGATGCCTTCGCAATCAATATCGCCGACATTGTTGAGCAGTGTAGCATGGTACAAAAATTGTGGAGGAACGCACGATTTTTCTTCAGAAATGGGGCGAAAATCATCTTCTCGAATCAGGCGGATGCGCTTCTTCTGATTCTGATAGACAAACAATCGTGTTTGCAAAGAAAATACAATCTTATCAAGACCATACTGATTGATATCAGCACGAAGCGTTTCGCTCATGTAACTGGTGAGGGATTCGACATCAACCATGCCATCTTGAGCAAAAGCGAGCTCAGACGGTTTTTCACGCAAAGTTGTTTTCAGTGCATCCAGCGCCTTTCTCTGGGTAGGATTGAGTGGCGCTCTCCACTCTCCTTCCCATCGAGGCCGAAAATCTGACGGATCACAATGCGGCGTCTTACTCCCAATTCGGACAAAGCCATACGTTGGCGTCACCAGCTGAATAACTCCATTAGAGATATTCTTCTCCCTTCGATCCCACATGGCGTACGCAAGAAAATGGAGCTTTTCTGGTGAACGAGATGAAATGGAATGGAAGCGGTGTTTAGCTGCATGCAACCCAAGTGGATTTGCTCCAAGTTTTCTACGCATTTCCGCAACAGAGTATCTCATTTCCGTCCGCCCCCTTTTCGAAGCAAGGAGTCAATCTGTTTTTCCCAATGAAATGTCTTAATGAAGGACTTTACATATGTAGCCTTATGATAGTTATCGAGCTTAAAGCAGGACGGGCTGTATTGAATTTAGTAACGCGGTTTAAATCCCCTGCCAACGGAGCTGGAGGGAATTCAACAAAAACAGGGTAATCATCCATTTCCCAATGTCTGCCTGAATAATGATGAAAGCCTAGTGCCTCCATCGTTTCTTGTTCACTCTTGTCTCCGACGGCAATAATGTCGATATCTGAAGTTGCATAGTTTGCTTGGCCATAAAATTCGACTGCTGCCCCTCCAACCAAAATACAACGCAAGGACTTTTGCGAAGCCATTGCGATAATGATGCCTGCGGTTGCAAGGCGTTTGTAGGGGTCACTCCAATCAGATTCCCAAATAGCTTGGATATCTTCCTTCGTATAAATTTTGTCATCCTCCATAGGGAAATCACCTCACGTAAGCTACAAGATAGCCACGTCTCCTTGTCGCAAGAGACAGAGGAGCTTACTAGCCGCTCCTGTGACATTATTGCGTCCCGTCTCCCAGGCTTCGACAGTGCGCTTAGAAACGCCGAGTCCATCCGCGAGTTCTTTCTGCGTCAGGTGATGCATATGACGGATATTAGCAACGTCCTGAGGAGAAAGTTTTTCTGGAAGCGCATTTAGTAATGGAACCATCGAACGGTTCGCCTCCCATGCAGAATACCACTTCTTTTGTGCTTATAATATACGATATTATCGTATATGTCAATCATGTATTCTATTCTACATTGATGATTTCATTCAACGCTCTACCCATGCGTTCGATGCACCCCGTCACGAGAGCATTTCCCATGCAGAAGTAACGGAAATGCTTGCTCATTCCCGTATTCGTCCATCCTTTCGGGAATCCTTGGATGGCTTCGACTTCGGATGGAGTCAGGAGGCGAAGTTTCCCAGTCTCAGGGTCGGAGATGACATGCGAACTCCGACTGACGCTGGTTTCGCTCGTAAGGATGGTTCTGGCAGGGCGGTCGATGGAATCAGGAAAAGCAATCGGTCCTTCTGCGTAGATGTAAGGATGTCCATTCTTTGCCACCCGTTGGATGCGTTTGGAACCCTTGAGATATTTCCATTTGTCGATATCCTTCGTTAGATAGAACTCCTCCCCGACCTGATGGTCAAGGACGTCACGAAGGACAGCATGCCTGCCGTGATAGGAAGGAACGGCTTTCATTGTCTGGATGGAACCGTCTCGCATATACCCTGCGGTTTCGAAAGGAAACTGGAAGCTGCTGGAAATCTCCACAAGGTCATCGGTTGGAAGAGAGGCCGCAGAAACAGCTGCGTCTTCCTGGATGGGAAATGCTTTTGCCAAAAGCCCCTGATGGCGCAGGATGCTCTCCCCCTCAAGATGCGACATGCGATTTCCATAACGGGTATCCTTCCGATAGGCGAAAATGAAGGTTCTGCGCCGACGCTGGACGAAGCCGTAATCGGCTGCGTTGACGACGCGCCATTCGACGCAGTATCCTTCCTTCCAGAAGCATGCAAGGATGATGCCGAAGTCGCGACCGCGCTGGCGGGCAGGGCTTTTGAGCAGACGATCTACGTTTTCGAGGAGTACGAAAGGAGGATGCTTTGCCTGGAGTGTGGCGAGAATCTGCCACCAGAGAACGCCCTTCTTTCCGTCGATGCCTTTGGCCTGCGTTCTGGCGACGGAATAATCCTGGCAAGGAAATCCGCCGACGAGGAGCGTATGATCAGGAATCGCTTCCTTGTCGACGGTTCCAATGTCAATGTTCGTATACTCAGGACGATGCCCGAAATGGGCACAGTAACAATCGAAGGCGTCCTGCCGTTTCTTCCCTGGTTCCCATTGATTGGCATAGACGGTTTCCCATGGAGCAAAATCGGTGTTTTGCGTAGAAGATTCAAGTCCGAGGCGAAAGCCTCCGACGCCTGCAAAAAGTTCGCAAACAGTCTTTTTGAGCATAAAAAAGAGCTCCTATCTTTGAGTTTTCTCAAGGATAGGAGCTAAAAAAGCTGCTAAAATATGGACTTTTTGCGACAAAAAATCACGGTTGATTC
>Ga0256404_1006383_pt1 | contig 19591 bp, 20 predicted proteins | sample RumenRJG_01DNA_FD_185990 | JGI IMG/M metagenome (GOLD analysis project Ga0256404, IMG submission 185990) | Bovine rumen microbial communities from Lethbridge, Alberta, Canada - RJG_01 | ecosystem: Host-associated > Mammals > Digestive system > Stomach > Rumen | place: Canada: Alberta | collected...
AAAGAAAATTTTTTTAAATTCAAATCCATAATTATTTCTCACATTCGTTATAATGTTTTTTTAAAGCTTCAAAAGTTTCATCACTTATATCATGCTCGATCTTACAAGCATCTTCATATGCAATTTCTTGGGGAACTCCAATCTTAATGAATAAAGATGCTAAAACTTCGTGTCTTTCGTAAACTTTATTTGCAACCTCAAGCCCTTTTTGAGTTAAAGTAATATCACCATTTTTATTTACTTCAATGTAATCGTTTTCTTTTAATTTTTTCATTGCTACACTAACGCTTGCTTTTGAAAAATCTAAAAATCTTGCAATATCGATTGCTCTCACAATTCCATTTTTGTTTTGAATCATTAAAATTTTTTCAAGATAATCTTCAGCTGATTTATGAATTGCCATAATTCACCTCCTTATCTATATTATATTACTATTTTTAAATCAAAATTTTTCAATAGCAAGTTTTATTTCATAAATCAGTTAAAATGATTTTTATTATCAAAATAATTAAGGAGTTAGTCATAACTTACTTGACAAGCATTAATGACAGATATATAGTTATTAACGATAAGTTAGTTATGGCTAACTTTACTAATTATGAATTAAAAAAATTAATACTAGAAGGAGGAAATATGCCAATTGCGTTAGCACCACAAAATGTACCATTACATATTGTTAAAATTTTAGTGGATGAAAAAACTAAAAAGCATCTTGAAAGCCTTGGAATTGCGATAAACTCCGTGATCACAGTTTTATCGCACTCAGGAGCAAGCACCATCGTTTTAGTAAAAGATGGCCGTTTAGCTCTTGATTCAAACATTGCTACCAAGATTTTAGTTGCGTAAGGGAAAGGAAAATTTATGGAAAAGACACTTAATGTTTTTCTTGTTGGTGAATCAGGTGTTGTAAAACATGTCGCTGGCGAGGGAAAAATAAGAAAAAGATTACTTGATATGGGTATCACTCCTGGAGCAAAAATTTTATTAAGAAAAAAAGCTCCACTTGGTGATCCGCTTGAAATTACAATTCGAGGTTATGAATTAACTTTACGTAAAAGTGAAGCCGAACTTGTAACTCTTGTTGTTAATGAAGGGAAATAATTTATGAAAAGATTTGCATTAGCAGGCAATCCTAACTGTGGAAAAACTACATTATTTAACAATTTAACAGGTAGCACAGCACACGTTGGGAATTGGCCAGGCGTTACCGTTGATAAAAGAGATGGAAAATATAAGTTTAAAGAAAGGAAGGAAAGTGTCGATATCGTCGACCTTCCTGGAATTTATTCTTTATCTCCTTATACTCCAGAAGAAGTAATTTCTAGAAATTACATTCTTGATGAAAAACCAGATTGCGTTATTAACATCGTTGATGCTACTAACCTTGAAAGAAATTTATATTTAACAACTCAAATTTTAGAAATTGATGTTCCAGTTGTAGTTGCCTTAAATATGATGGATATGGTCGAAAAATCTGGTGAAAAAATTGACCATAGAGAACTTGAAAGACGACTTGGAGTTCCAGTTGTTGAAATTAGCGCTTTAAAAGAAAACAATATCGAAACTTTAATGGATATTGCTTATAACGAAAGCAATAAAAAGCGTGTTGGAACCACCGTTTTAAACGAAAGCAAACTTGAAGATTTAATTAATAATGTTAAGATTGCTCTCGAAGCTAAAAACATCGAAAATCCTTTGTTCCACGCTGTAAAACTTGTCGAACTTGATTCAATTGAAGTTGAAATGCATAAAGACGTCGTTCCAATGGTTAAAGAATATAAAAAATCATTTAAAGATGATGTCTTTGGTGGAGATTTTGAAGCAATCGTTGCCGATGCTCGTTATCAATTTATTTCAAAATATTTTGGAAAAGTTGTCACTAAAAAAGATAGTGGCGAGGTTAAAGATAACTTAAATAAGATGACCAAAAGTGATAAAGCCGATAAAGTTCTTACAAGTAAAATTTGGGGTATTCCAATTTTTCTTTTAATATTATTTTTGATCTTCCACTTTACATTTAGTGAAGATTTATTCTACTTAAATGCAATGGGTGCTTTTGGAGAGGATGGCCTTGTTACATTTAAAGGCACTATTTTTGAAGGATTATTTGCAAATGGTGGGATTAATTCCCCTGGCGTTATCCTAGCAAATTTCTTTACAAGTATTACCGATTGGTTTACTGATGTAGTTAAAGGATGGCTATCTTCATCACCTGAATGGGTGAGTGGATTAATTGGAGATGGCGTACTTGCTGGGCTATTTGCAGTCCTTGGATTTTTACCACAAATCTTATTCTTATTCTTGTTCTTCTCAATTTTAGAAGATTCTGGATATATGGCTCGTGTCGCCTTCATTCTTGATAGAATTTTTAGAAAATTCGGATTATCTGGAAGAAGTTTTATTCCTATGATTATGGGATTTGGCTGTTCCGTTCCAGCTATGATTAATACAAGAACCTTAGCTGATGAAAACGAAAGAACCGCTACTATTAGAGTTATTCCATTTTTCTCTTGTGGAGCTAAACTTCCAATTTTGACTGCTATTGCTGGAGGCTTAGTTGCAAAGTTTGGTTTTACAAATGTTGATTTAATTACTTATTCAATGTATGTATTTGGTATGGTAACCGCTATAGTTACAGTCTTAATTATGAGACACACCACTATGAGAGGAGATATTCCACCATTTATTATGGAACTTCCTGCTTACCACATCCCACAATTTAAATCTTTAATGATCCATTTATGGGATAAAGCCAAACACTTCGTTAAAAAAGCTTTCACTATTATTTTTTCCACTACCATATTAATTTGGTTTACAACTCACTTTTCATGGAATTGGCAATTCCTCGAAGATGAAAAGATCAATGAATCAATCCTTGCAAATCTTGGAATGTTTATTCAACCTTTATTTACTCCACTTGGATTTGGTGTTCAACTTTCAAGCTATGGATGGGTATTTGCCGTTGCCGCTTTAACTGGTTTACTTGCAAAAGAACAAGTTATTGGCACATTTGGAGTTTTAGCCGCTTGTATCGTTGCTGGTTGGGTACCAGCTGAAGGCGAATCTATCGAAGGATTAAGCGCCGTTGAAGCAATGATTACTGCAACCGGAGCAACTCCTGGTGCAATGCTTTCATTCATTGTATTTAATATGACCACCATTCCTTGCTTTGCAGCAGTTGCAACAGCAAAAGCTGAACTTCCAAAAAATAAATTTGGAACCACGCTTGTTTTCTGGCTTGTAACATCTTATATTGCTGCTAGTATGGTCTATCTTGTTTGGACTTGGTGGTGGACTATCTTTATCTTTATTGCATTATTTATAATCTTAGCTGTTGTCTTACATTTTTATAACAAGCAAAGGGATCTAAAAAAAGTTAAAGCCTAATATGACAGCAATTGAAATTATTGTTATCATTCTTGCAAGTTTAGTTGTTATCTCGGTATTTGGAATTAGAATTTATAGAAAAGTTCACCATTTACCAGTTGATGAATGTGCCGATTGTCAAAACGACATGAAAAAGATGATTAAAAAAATGCGTAAACAACGTGCAAAAGAAGCAAAAAGAAAACCTAAAGAAGAAAAATTAGCAAAAGATTAAAAATAATTGGTGCCAAGTATTGCTTGGCACCAATTAAAATATTTTTTAAAAAGTTATGAATAGATATGTATTAAAAATTGACGGCATGAGATGTTCAATGTGTGAAATACATGTAAATGATCTTATAAGAAAAAACTTTAATGTAGTAAAAGTTAAATCATCTCATACTAAAAATGAAGTTATATTTTTAGTAGAGGATGAGTTAAGTGAAGAGAAAATTAAAGAAGCTTTTGCTCCAAGTGGATACAAAGTTTTAAAAATTGATGTTGAACATAATGCTAAAAGAAAATTATTCGGGATTTAAAGGAATTTAAATCCTTTTTTATTGATTAAATCGAAATTTTTAATCTTATAAATTTAGTAAGTAACTTCCTTGCCATATACCCCCATAGGGTATATTATTTATATGTAAAAGGAGAGTTATATGGCAAGATCTAGATTAATAATGAGATTTAAAAAAACTCCAAATTGCGAAGAATGTAAAAAAGAAATTATCAAAAGATTAAATAAAATTTCTGGGCAAATTAATGGCGTTAGTAAGATGGTTGAAAATGATCGATATTGTCAAGATATATTAAATCAACTAGAAGCTTCAAAATCCGCTATTAGGCAAGTTCAATATGAAATTTTAAAAATTCACATGAACACTTGTGTAAAAGAAGAAATCAAGAAAGGAAATGATGAAGTTATTGAAGAAACTTTTAATTTCATCAAACATTTAAGGTAATTTTATGATTAAAGAACATTATAGAATTGGCGGAATGATGTGTGCGGCGTGTAGCGCTCACGTTCAAAAATCCGTTTCAAAATTAGAAGGCGTTAAAGTTTGCAATGTTAATCTTTTAAAAAATGAAATGGAAATTGAATATGATTTGCCTGCAACTTCTAAAAAAATAATTGAAGCTGTTACAAAAGGTGGATATAGCGCCGAATTAATAAGTGCCAATTCAAAAGAAGTCAGCAAAGAAAAGAAAGAAAAAAATAGCGATAAAAAAGTTAGAAATTCAATTTTAAGACTTATATTTTCAATTGTTTTTTTAATTCCACTATTTTATATTTCAATGGGCCATATGATGAATTGGCCAATTGGTTATTTTCATGATAACTACCTAGCTTTTTCTCTTACAATAATGCTACTTTCATTAACTATTATGTTAATAAATTACCACTATTTTACATCGGGATTTAAAGCTTTATTTCATAGAGCGAGTAACATGAATACATTAATTGCACTTGGTTCTTCAATTGCATTTATTTATTCAACTTACATTATGTATAAAATGTTTAATTCAACTTTAAGTGGCGATATAGAACATGCAAAAATATTAACAATGTCTTTATCTTTTGAAACCGCTGGTATGGTTCCATGTTTAATTACGATTGGAAAAACTCTTGAAGAAGTTTCAAAAGGAAAAACAACTTCCGCTATTAAAAAGATGTTAAACCTTGTTCCACAAAGTGCCCACTTAATTAAGGGAGATGAAATTGTTGAAGTTCAAGCTGACGAATTAAAAGTTAATAATCTAATTAATATTCGACCAGGCGAATCTTTTCCAGCTGATGGAGAAATTGTTAAAGGTTTTACCTGCGTGAATGAATCTTCTTTAACTGGAGAAAGCGTTCCAGTTGATAAAAAAGAACATGACCTAGTTTATTGTGGAACAATTAACCAAAATGGAAACGTTACTGTGAAAGTTTTAAAAGTTGGAAATGATATGTTTTTAAAACAAATCATTAAATCTACTGAAGAAGCAAGTCTTGGAAAAACTCAAGTAACAGTTTTAGCCGATAAAATATCAGGAATTTTTGTTCCTATAATTATTGCTATTTCTATGGTTACATTTTTATGTTGGTTAATATTTGGTGAAAATTTCGTCAACAATTTAAATAATCCAAATATCGATTTATTAAGTTATTCGCTAGAAAGAGCAATTTCAGTTTTAGTTATTGCTTGTCCTTGTGCGCTTGGTCTTGCAACTCCTGTTGCAATTGTTGTTGGAAATGGAAAAGGCGCTCAAAATGGAATTTTATTTAAAACTTCTAGTGCCCTTGAAAAAACTAGCAAGGCAAATTGCGTAGTTTTTGATAAAACTGGCACTATTACTACTGGAAAAATGGAAGTCAAAGATATAATTTCCTTTACAAAAGATGATTTACTTACACTTGCTGCATCTTTAGAAAGTAATTCTGAACATCCACTTGCAAAAGCAATTGTAAAAAAAGCAAAAGAAGAAAATAAAAAGATATTAGAAACTACAAATTTCTTAAATGTTTCTGGAAGTGGCTTAAAAGCAAATATCAAAGGAAAAGAAATAATTGCTGGTAATCTTAATTTTATTAAAGAATATGTTGAACCTTCAAAAAAAGTAGCTCAGACATCTTTAAAACTTTCAAAAGAAGGAAAAACTGCAATTTACTTTATATATGATAAAAAAATTATTGGGATTATTACTTTAAGCGACAAAATTAAAAGCGATTCTAGAGAAGCTATCGAAAAAATCAATAATCTAGGAATTAAAACTGTTTTATTAACTGGCGATAATAATTTTGTCGCTCAAGAAGTTGCAAGAGAAGTTAATATTAAAGAAGTAATTTCTGAAGTTACGCCACTTGGAAAAATCAAAACCATCGAAAATTTACAAGAAAAATATAATGTAATTATGGTTGGAGATGGAATTAATGATGCTCCAAGTCTTACGAAAGCTGATATTGGAATGGCAATTGGAGTTGGAAGTGAAATCGCGATTGATTCAGCCGATGTTGTCTTGATGAATTCGTCTTTAAATGATGTTTATAAAGCAATTAATCTTTCAAAAATAACTCTTAGAATTATTAAAGAAAACTTATTTTGGGCTTTCTTTTATAACTCAATTATGATTCCAATTGCGGCTGGAGCCCTATCTTTTCTTGAGATTAACAATTTAAAACCATGGTATGGATCTCTTGCAATGTCTTTATCTTCTATAACTGTTGTTTTAAATGCTTTGAGAATAAATCTATATAATTTGAATAAGAAACATAAAACAATTCTTAAAAAGTATTTTAGTATATATAAGGAGGAAAAATTATGATAAAAGAAAAATTTGTTTTAAAAGTCGACGGAATGATGTGTGAACATTGTAAAGCTCACGTTACTGATGCAATTAAAAGTGTTGATGGAGTTGAAGAAGTTAAAGTCGACTTAAAAAATAAAGAAGCAACATTTATTGCTCCAAAAGAAAAATTAGAAAGTGCAAAAAAAGCCATCGAAGAAGAAGGCTATAAAGTATTATAAAAAGTGGCGTTCTGCCACTTTTTTGGATATTTTTAAAGCATAGTTTCAAGAATCACCATCACAATGAATCCTACAAAGAAAGCTCCCATCGAATGGTGATTTAGTCCGTTTTCTCTAGACTCAGGAATAATTTCATCAAGAGTTACATACATCATTGCTCCAGCCGCAAAAGCAAGAAGCCATGGAGTTAAAACGATAAGCTGAGATAAAAATAAGCCTAGAACAGCAAAAATTGGTTCGACAACTCCACTTCCCATTCCAAAAAAGAAAGCTTTTCCTTTTTTCATACCATCGCTAAACATTGGAATTGAAACTGCTGCTCCTTCTGGAACATTTTGAATTGCAATACCAATTGCGAGAGAAAGTGCACTAGTTGCCGCAACCACACTTTCTTCATCTTTTAAAATAAGAGCGAGTCCACAAGCAAGACCAACTGCTAGACCCTCTGGAATGTTATGAATTGTCACTGCTAAGAAAAATTTTAAATTGTTAGACCAATTATCTTTTTGAATTCCTTCATGAACGTTTTGTACTTTATGAAAATGTGGAATAATCTTATCTAAAAAATAAAGAAGCAAGCCACCTAAAGCAAAACCAACAAGAGGTGGAACAAATGACCAACCTTTATAAATATCCATTGATTTACTTTGATCAATTGCGGGAGCAATTAAACCAAAAAATGTAGTTGCCATCATAATTCCTGCTGCAAAACCTAAAATGATAGTTTTAGTTTTATTACTTAAATTTTTCTTAAAAAAGAAAACAAAAAAGCTACCAAGTGTTGTGGCTAAAAAAATTATTGATATCGATATAATAGTAATTAAATATTTATATTCCATAAAAAACCTTCTAACTAATTCTTAAAACTTAATTATTATAATGCATATTGCTTATTTTATAAAAAATATAAGTATATTTTTGTCTTTAAAAATAATCATTTTTTAAAAATTTTTAAAGCATATTTTTTTATAAATCTTAATTCATCAAGAGTATAAAAATAATGTTTACCATTTGGATAAACAAAAAGATTAGATTTTGTCTTATTGACAAATTCATCAATACATTTTCTTGGGACCATTTCATCATTTTCTCCATATATGATGAAAGTTTCTTTGTTCCACTTTAATTGAAAATTTTCCATGAAATTATAAAAATCATAAGATATTAAAGTGTGATCTTTATTATAAATAAACTTTTTTTCTTTAAATTCTTCTTGAGTTAATTTTGAATATTTTAATCCTTCTTCAACTTCTTCTTTCATTGAAACAAAAGGCGAAATAAATAAAGCTTTTTCGATATTAAAATTTGTTAGATAAGTAAAGGTATAAAATGCACCAATTGAATTTGCAATAACGTTAATATGTTTATAATTACTTACAATTTTTTCAAATTCTTCACTAATTATTTTATTAACTTCCCAAGCGTTTCCATCTTCATAATCTAGGCCAATAACATCATATTTATTAGTTAAAAACTTATAGATCTTAGCTTCACTTGCATTTCCTTTCGCTCCATGAATAAAAATAATACAAGAATCACAATTTAAAATGTTGCTTTTTAAAATAAAATTACTCATTTTTATGCCTTTCAAATAATTTAAATTTATTTAAGAATATCTAACCACTCTTTTAAAATAGTGTTATCATCTAATCTTTTTGAATATTCAAATGATGATTTTTTAAGTTTAATAAGTTCTTCTTTGTTTGTCAAAACTTCGATGATTTTATTTCCATAATCTTCTTCATTTTTTGAATCAAGAATAAATCCATTAGTTTTATTTATAATTGATTCATTTATTGTTCCATACCAATTTGTAGAAATTACAGGACAAGAAGAAGCATTTGCTTCTCCAATAACCAAAGGAAAACCTTCATAAATAGAAGTAAATAATAATAAGTCAGAGGAGACAAAATCATCTTGAGTTACGATATGATGTAAGATAATTTCAACTTCATCTAATTTATTTTTATTTTTAAATTCCACCATCTCATTATAAAAATTACCTTCTCCATACATTTTTAATGAAAACTTAAAATTTTTATCATGGAGATTTTTAGCGATTTTTAAAGCAAACATAGGATCTTTTTGTTTTGAAAATCTCCCTACAAATATTAAAGAATTATTATTTAATTTGTCGCTAAAAATCGGTCTAAATTTTATAGGATTATAAATATATGTTGTTTTTCCAAGTAATTCTTTCTTCTTCTTTAAAACTTTTTCTTCAATACTTTTTGCAAGAAAAATAGTTTTGTCTGGTTTTCTTGAAAAACAAAATCCAAATCTATTTGCAAAAGAGAAATATTGTTTTGCATCAAAATGAAAATGATAAAAAACTTTAACTTTTTTTGGAGCAAATAAATAAGAATCAAGAGCGCTTCCAATATAAATAGAATTACTATCCATTAAACTTTTTATATATTTTCTTTTTTTATTTTTAGTGTAAAAAAATTCATATAATTCTTGATGAAATAATTTTAAAATTTTTAAAAAATGATGAGATTTTTTTAATTCTAAAAAAGTTTCATCAAATCTTAAAACTTTTAGTGGGATGTTTAATGAATGAACAATAATTCTTGGATCTATTTTATAAGAAATATCACCTTCGATTTTTGCACTACAAATTAAATGGATCTCAAAATATCCAGCTAAAAGATTCATTAATTTAATCGATACGGTCTCGGTTCCTCCAAGTCCATTTAAACTTTGGATTCCCCAAAAAATTTTTTTCATGCTGTGATTATAGCATATAAATTCTTAACTTGCATTGTTGTAAAAATATAATACAAACGATAAATACTTGTTTACCCTTTTTCATAGTAGATTTTGTCATCAATCTCATTAAAACTATATCGAATATTTTTTAATTGTTAACATCATATAGGGTTCTATTTAATATTCTTTCGCTAGTCATTGCGTGATTTAGTCTTCCTTGAGCTTCAACAAATTTTCTCGGTTCATCAAATTCACTAATTTTCTCATTTTCATATTGCAAGGAAGACTATAAATATCACTTGATTCAAGATCACTATCATCATCAATTTAACAATTTAAATATGCTCATAAAGTTTTTATCAACTTCAAATATTATAAGGCCTTTTCCGTCAATAAAGAAAACTGATATTTGATTTTTTCACATTGTAATGATTATCAAAATATTCGCTACCATCTTGAGTAATATTAAAGTCATAACCTTCCCTACACCATAAAAAAACTCTAAAGGAAAAGCAACATCGAATTGTTGTGATTACTCAATAATATAGTGTTTTCTTCACCAAATTTTCCTTAAAAGCTTTTTGGATAATAAGCACGTTTTTCAACATCACTAAAACTAGTGTTAATTCAAATATAATCCGTTTTTCTTTTTACTTTTCTTGAACAATTTTTCCTGATTTATGTTCAATTTCAATTTTATAGATTGCAACTCCAATAGATCCAACTTTAATTTCTTCATCAACCATTTCTTCGCTTGGATAATATTTCATTGCAAACTTTTTTAAGGCTTGTAAAGTTTCGTCCCTATCCTTAATTAAATTACATCTTCCAAAAACCACTACCGAATCAACATAAGGTGCCCAAGACAAATCTTTGATAATTTCTTTTCCAATAGCAACAAAACAAACTTTATTATCCTTATTTAATAAATCAACTTTAGTTCCAATTCTTGAGCTATGAAAATAAATTTCCTCCTTATTTTCATCATAGTAAAAATTAATTGGGATACTATAAGGATATTCTTCATCGTTAATAGATAAAACGCCTCGTCTTGCCTTTTTAAGGACTTCTTTTATTTCTTCTATAGTAATAATATTTTTCTTTTTTCTAATTTCTTTAAACATATTTTTATTATATACATTAATAAATTACTCGTCTATAAAAATCACGAATTTTTAGAAATTTAAATCTAACTGAAAAGACTTATATATGATATTATTTACTTTAATGAAAAAGAAAAAAACTAATAAAGAAACTATCGACCAAAAAGACTTTTTTGAAAGAAAATATCGTATATATAATGATTTTTTAATATCTAATAAAGACACATTTCTTGAAAAAAATCTCTCTTATAAAGAATATTTTATTAAACACTTTGAATGTGATTTAATTTATTCTTTAAAAATGCTTACGCTTGCCGAAGCTTTTAATTTTCCACTTGGTGCTAAAGCCTCGTTCATAAGAATGACGATTGAAGCCTATATTTATATAAACTACGCAGAAAAAGATCTTTTATATAAAGAAAATTATCAATTATTTAAATTTAAAAATAGGAATGACAATACAAAAATTGGTCAAAAAGAAAAACAACAAATATTAAAAAAATTTCATATTACCCATGGAGATTTTGATTCATTTACAAAAGATAGAGACTATATTTTTATGTACCCGTTTGGAGAAAACCCTTACAAATTTATCGAATATTACTTTAATAATGCACAGGATGAATATTTAACCAAGGATGAAACTTTAAAAATTTATAACGAACTTGGAAGATTTATTCATAGCGCTCTTTCTAGTTATAAAACTGTTTTTGAATATAACGAAAAATCTTACCAAAATATTCTTAGTAATTTTGTAAAACCAATCTTAATAAATAAAATTGGTAAAGAATATGAAAAAAGAGTTGATAAAAAACTTGTAACCAAGAAAATTGAGGAAGATAAAATTCATAAACTTGTTGGCAAATTATTTACACCAATTCAAGACATCATGTTCTTGCGCTCCTTCACTATCGGCTATCAGTATGTACGAGATGAAAAAAGAATGAATATTAAATTTATGACCTTTATCTTGCAATACCTTCATTCTTTTTTAAATCTTTATGCATTAAAAGAATTTTATGGCTATCGATGTTACTTTAAGTCCTTTTTAGAACAAGTTGCAATTTTTTATAAAGATTTTCAATTGTCTAAAAATAATAAAATTCAAAGAGAAGAGATCGACGAATATTTATACGCTTATGAGTTAATTGATTTAGATAATAATTTATTTAGTGATGAAGAAACTTTAGCAATTAAAGAAAAAAGTATTAAGAATTCTTATAAATTTAATGAATTTAAACTTAGCTATTCGGTTTATAAAAATGCAGTTTTAAATAATCCAAAATTGATAGTTGGTATTAAACATTCTACTTATAACGAAACCATCAAAGAATTTTTAAATGATTATTTAGATGATAAAGATTTTTTTTGATGATATTTCTAAATCATATGGTGATAGCGTAAACGCAAGTCACATTTTAGGTAGCAATATTAGTTTTGCTGAAAAAGAAGATAATGATGAGTATATGAACGATATAGTCTATATTTCTATGTCAATTTTAAGGAAAGTTGCAAGCGATTCTAAAGTAGATCTAAATACACTTGAATATATTAGAGTAGATTATAGCGATGAAGCTAAAGAAGCAATAGAAAAAGTCAAAAAATGTAACCGTGCATTAAGAAGATTGGGAAATAATATGAAATATATGAGCGAAGAAGAAATTGATGAGCAAAATAAAAAAATGGAAAGTAGCGCTATTGAAGCCATTAAAACTTACAACAATGAAATTGACGACATTTTAAATAAACTAGGAATTGAAATTAATTTATTAGTTTCAAGAATAAGTAAGGGGAAGATATAAAATTATGAAAAACATACACGTTTCTGCAGCAATTATTATTAAAGATGAAAAGATTTTTGTTACCCAAAGAGGATATGGCGAATTTAAAGATTTTTGGGAATTTCCAGGCGGAAAAATTGAAGAAGGTGAAACTAAAGAAGATGCACTAAAACGAGAGATTAAAGAAGAACTTCAGGCTGAAGTTATAATTGAAAAATTTTTAACAACCGTCGAGTACGATTACACAAATTTTCATTTAATTATGGAGTGCTTTATTTGCACTTTAAAAAATCCACATATCGAACTAGTTGAAGCAGAAGATGCAAAATTTGTAACTCAAAAAGAACTCGATACAATTGGTTTTTTACCAGCCGACCTAATAGTCGTTAAAGAATTGAAAAAGCATCTAAATACTATTAAATAACTAATGGTTTTTGAATTAAATATTCATAAATTTCATCTTTTACAGGCGTTTTTAAATGAAGCAAAAATCTTACGACATTGGTCTTTTTTGTTTTGCCGATTTGTTCTTCTTTTGGTTCGCTTTCTAAATATACTTCACCAAGAAAATAAAAAGATCCATCCTTATCAATTTCTCTTCCTTCACCATTTTCATCAAAAGCGCTTTTATTTATAACATCGTTTCTTTTTATAAATAAGAACGTTTTGTACCCATCAGTTTTTAAAAATTTAATAACATCTTCAATTTCTTGGTTTTTCAAAGTTCTATTGCTTTTTGAATCCCAAGAAAACAAAAATTTATTTATAAATCTATCTGCATAATTGGTGCTAGAATCTTCATCAACTGATTTTTGATATGTTACAAAAAGTGGTAAGATTTTTAATGTTTTAAAAAGTTTATAACCATAAACTGTTGAACTTTCATCTTTTAAATTATTTATTAAATAACAAACGTCTTTTCTTGTATATTTCTCATACAAAACAAAATTATTTTTATAATCATTAATTTTAGAGAAATATTCTTTTTGTGAATACAATGCATAGTCAACGATCATATCAGTATAATTTTTAAAAACAGGATTTTTATACAAATTAATAAATTCATTTGTTAATTGAAATTCTTTATTTTTTAAATCGCAAATAGGAATTTCTTTTGTTTTTGTTGAAACAGTTTTAGTAAATTTTGTATCTAATACGCTTAACATGGATTTTTTAATTACATCGTCATAAATATAATTTGGATTCACATCTAATAAAACTTTACTAAAATCTTTTTCGCTTCCACCATTTAATAAAGTTTTTAAAAGCAAGGCTTCGTGTATTCTAAGACCACTACCAATATTTTTTGAAAGGTATTTAATTGTATCTTTTTCTTGCTCAGTTAATATCTCTTTTTCATCATTTATTTTTCTTAAAAATTCATAATATGATGGAATTTTAGAACTTAAATCTAAAAATGACCTACCAGAAATAATTCCATTTTTGTCAAACTCTATGAGTGTTGGAATTCTACCAAGTTTATTTTTTGCATCAATATATTGCTCTTTAACTCTTCTAAATTTTGTATTTGGAATTTTTGCGAATGATTCTATTATTCTTTTTTTAGAAACTTCATCAAATTGAACAACACTTGCTCCAGGAGTTAATGGATGAATCGCTCGTTCACCTCTTTTCTTGCCACTACCTTTGGTTGAAAAAGTCTCAGGAATTAAATAATTATTATCATAATTCCCAATAAAATCGATAAGCGTTAAATATTCTTTTCCAAGATTTAATCTGAGTCCTCTGCCAAGTTGTTGAATAAATATAATTGAAGATTTTGTTGGTCTTAAAAATATAACTTGATTAACAGATGGAATATCTACGCCTTCATTAAAAACATCAATAGTTACGATCATTTCGATATAATCTTTATTTGGATCATCTTCCTCTAATAGATCAATAGCTTTTTCTCTGTCTTCTTGTTTTGTTTCGCCATCAAGATAGCGACACTTTACTCCTTCTAAATTAATTTTTCTTGCAAGCTCTTTTCCTTCATCTTTTCTAGAAACAAATAAAAGACATTTTAATCGATCTCCAGAATAGCCATAATATTTTGATTTTTTCAAAATATGTTTAACTCGTTCCTCACTTGTTAAATATCTAAAATCTGCATTATCATCAATGGTTTTTCCATCAACAATTAAGTCACATATTCCGAAATAATGGAAAGGGACAAGCATATTTGCATCTAAAGCATCATTTAGTCTTATTTCATAAAGAATATTATGGTTGAAACTATTATAAACATCATATCCATCACTTCTATCGGGAGTCGCTGACATTCCGAGAAAATATTTTGGAGCAAAATAACTTAAAACTTTTTGATACATGGTTTTTTCACCGATTCTATGGCACTCATCAATAATAATAAAGTCAAATTCATCAGGTTTAAATTCATTTAAATATTTTTCTTTTCCAATAGTCGATATTGTTGAAAATATAAAATTTTCCCCATTTAAATCGTGATTGCTTCCAGAATATAAACCTGTTTTAATTGTTCCGTTAAAAACATTTTCAAAAGTTTTTATGGCTTGCTTTAAAATAGTTTCTCGGTGCGTTATAAAAAGTAATTTATTGACTTTAAATTGTTTAATAGATTTTACACCCAAAGCCGAAGCATAAGTTTTTCCAGTTCCGGTTGCAGAGATTAATAATCCTTTTTTATCACCATTATTAATTGATTCATTTAAACGATCGATAAAAACTTTTTGCATTGTGTTTGGAATAATATCGGTTTTATATACAATTCCGCCATTTTTTTGAATTTTACGGATTCGCTCTTTATTTTCGTTATATTCTTTTTCGTATTTATCTAAAACATTCTCTAAAGAAAGAGATTTATCCCACATTCTTTCATATTCATTAAGAATGTTTTTAATAATTTCTCCATCTTTTGTTGAAACTATTAAATCATTCCATTCATTATTACTTGTTAAAGCCGATTGAGTTATATTTGAACTTCCAATTACAACTTTATATTGTTCATTTTTATATTTAAAAATATAGCCTTTAGTATGAAAGCCAATTTTATCTCCTTCATTTATATAATACATACGTACTTCAATATTTTTGTAAGTACTAAGTTCTCTTAATGCTTTTGGTTCTGTAAATGAGAGATAATTGCTTGTTATAATTCTTCCTTTGATTTGAGGATTCTTCTCTTGCAATTCCAAGAAAACTTGTTTAAAAAGATTTAGACCAGAATCATTAATAAAAGCAACAGAAAACATGAATTCATCGCAATTTTCTAAATTTTCTCTTAATGTATCAAAAACTTTTTTGGGATTATCTTTATCTCTGCTATTGTAAATAAATCTAGGCATAAAAGATGATTCTAAATTATTAGATTCACCAACATATGCATCAAGTAAGTTTTTTAATAAAGTTGAATTTTTATCCATTTAATTTCTAATACAGTATAAATGAATTAATTGTTTTTTAAAATAATTAGATTTGGCCGTTATTTATATAAAATTAAAGTTAAAATTAGACACCTAAAGCGCCCAATGGAACTACATAAACACCATTTTCATCTATATATGAAGTTCTATTTGCAGTGATGATCATCAAAAAACTTGGATTTGGCTTATTTTTGTTTTTAATGTCTTTTGCAAGTGCGACTATTTTATTACTAGATTTTTTAATTTCATCTTCATTTGAAAGTTTAATTTCAATAAGTCCCCAAGAACCATCCTCAAAAACTATGACAGCATCGGCTTCACGATCAAGTTTATCTCTATAGTGATATATATTAGCTCCTAAATATTCAGCATATATCTTTAGATCCCTAATGGTTAAGGACTCGAAGAGTAAACCAAATGTTTTTATATCAAATAGCAAATTGTCTTTTGTAAAACCAAGTGCTACAGCCGCAATCGATGGGTCTACAAAATACCTTGTGTTTTTACTTCTAATTGCAGTTTTGCTTCTCAAATTCGTGTTCCACGCTTCAAGCTCATCAATAACAAACAATCTTTTTAAAACTAACATATATTTATTAAATGTTTCAATATTCATCTCATCACCATTATCCACAAGATCTTTTCTGATTGACTCGTTTGAAGCTTGGGAGGCAACATTTCTTGCGTAGGCACGAATAAATTTTTGAGCTCGTTGAATGTCTTTTTTAATTTTAACGTCATTAATAGAAAAAATATCTTCATTAATTAATCCATTATAGAAAGTTTTGGCTTGTTGAAGAGCAATACTTTCTTCTTTATCAACCGAAAGTGGCCATCCTCCGCGGCAAATTAAGTAAGCATAATCGTTAATAGTTTTATCAATAATGACATTTTTAAATTTTCCTTTTTTAAGTTCATTTAACGATATTTCACCAGTGCTATCTTTGCTTTCCAATAATGACATCGTTCTCATCATTCTTTTTAATATTCTTCCAGTGCCAGTATGTTTTTCTTGCTGGTTAATATTGCTTTTGCTTTTGATTGTTGCGTCAGTAACACTTCCGGTCAAAATATATTGTCCAAAAGTGCCATTTTCATCAATTTTTGCTTTTAGTGAGTTAAATATAAAAGTAATAACTTGCCATTCATCTATTAAAAGTGGTTTTTTGCCATAATCTAAAAGTGTTTCAGGGGACTCCATTGCAAGAGGAATAAATTGTTTCCTATCACTGTCTTTCATTAAATCAATTATAGAATTTGCATGTCGTTTAGCAGTTGTAGATTTTCCACACCATTTTGGTCCAACAATTTGAATTGCTCCAACACACTTTAGATAAAATTCTAGCTCTTTATCAAATAAACGCTCAATATAGTTAATTTCCATGATTATACCTCGCTTTTATTATACTATAATTTATATAAACCGCAAGTTTGCCGTGAAAGTAACCGCAAGTTTGGCACGAATTTGACCGCAAGTTTGCCGTAAAAATAACCGCAAGTTTGGCAGAACTTTGTAAATCAACTTTAGATAAGAAAAAACTTCATATTCTAGATTTTCTAGTAATATAAAGTTTTTTGCTAATTTTCATTTTCTTTATTTTCTTCGGGGTTATTATTTTCTAACGCAACATTTGCTCCACTAATTGATTTAAATTTACCGGTGATGGTATCAACTCTTTTATCAAGTTGACCTTGTGTTTTTGTGACGGTAGTTAATTGATTAGAAAATCTATTCCACTCTTCATCAAATGATTTAAATTGTTTCCCAAGAATTACAAGTTGATCACTGATTAATTTAGCGTTTTTTGCTCTTTCCACTTGAATTCTAACTGCATTAATTGTTGTTAAGATTGCAGGTAAGGTACTAGGAGAAGTCAAAATAACTCTCGAATCTCTTGCATACTTCACCACTTCTTCAGATTCATGATAAATATAAGCAAATATTCCATCGTTTGGAATAAACATGATGGCTTCATCAGCCGTTTTATTTTCAATAATATATTTATTTTTTATGTCAGTTATATGTTTTTTCACTGCATTATTGAATTGTTTTTTAAATATTTCTTTTTGTTCTCTAGTGCTTTTTTCATCAAAAAGTTTTTCATAATCACTGAATGGAAATTTAGAATCTACGCAAATCATCTTATTTGGTTCTGGCATAAAAACTACGGCATCAGCTCTTACATCATCTCCATCTTTTGCTTTTTTAATTGTATATTGAAGCTTAAAACAATTTGCAGTATCACCAAAAACGCTATTTAAGATCATCTCTAATCTGAATTCGCCATATTTTCCTCTAGATTGATTATTTTCTAAAACAGATTTTAAAGAAACTACATCTCCAGAAAGTTTTTCAATATTTTTTTGAGCAACATCAATTGCTTGAAGTCTTTCTCTAACGTCAGCCATTGTGTTAGTAGTTGTTTTAAAGCCTTCACCAATTTTTTCATCTACTTTTTTATTTATTTCGATAAATTTTTTATCTATTTGTTCGTTTAGCGCATCAAATCTATTATTAATTGATTGATTTATTGCACGTTCAAAATCATCTATCTTTTTAACATTATCATCAGTATTTTGCTTATTCGCATCTTTAAGAGTATTCATCTCTTTGGCAATAGTTAGTTCAATATTTTGTTTATTTGATTCTTTTAAAGTATCAATTTTTGTTGATATTTCACCAAGTTTAGAATAATCGCTGCCATCCATCTTTTTACTTTTATTTGATGTAACAAACATGATTAAAATAATTATTGATAATAGTAACGAAATACAAACTAAGACTAATCTAATAATTTCCACAATAAATGCCTCCTAATATTTAACGATTAACTTTTTTAACAATATACATATTTCCTTTTGGACAATATTTAAGAAAATCTTTTTCAAGATTAAATGAATAATCTGATAAATTAACACTACTCAATACTTTTTTAACATTTGTAGTATTTAAAACTCCATAATTTGTTCTCATAGCGTCAGAAATTTTATCTTGGTCGCCATCAAAAGTAATATACCAAAATACAAAAATTGGTTTTAACTCTTTGATAAGCTTCTTTTTATTAAAAAACACCCAAATTCTAGCAAATAAATCCTTCATTATATATACCCCCTAAAATTATAATTATTGTATCATTATCAACAAGAAAAATAAATGAAGTTGCAATTTTTTAATGAGACTATGCCCATAAAAAAGGACAAGAATTTTACCTTAAAAATCAATATTATCTTTTAATAAAATAATAAATCTAAAAAAATAAATAAACCCTTTACTTCCTTGAAAACATACACTAAATTAAGAAATCGCCTGTTGGAAAACATACATTCTTTTAAGAAAATGGTTATGCAAAAACATACACTAAACAATGAAATTGGTTATGGAAAAATGTCAATATTTTATAAAAAAGTAATGATGCAAGCAAACTTCTTAATAAATGGAATAATCCAAGAAAAATAACTAATACAAACTAATCTTGAAATCGTATTATTTTGCTACTGATTTTAACATTCTTACATCATTATTTAATTTATGCGCCTCAGAATTTGTTAAAAAATTTTGAGGCGTTTTAAAACTAAAAAATCGTTAATCAAAATAACAATCCGCGTCTCGCAAGGCGCGGTTTTTCTCATCAGCCTACAAGGCTTATTACTGGCGACCCCGATTTCAGGGTCTTTTATTGGGCCCAATTGCCTTTGTCCCTCTTACTTACCCTTAA
>Ga0256404_1006385_pt1 | contig 19589 bp, 18 predicted proteins | sample RumenRJG_01DNA_FD_185990 | JGI IMG/M metagenome (GOLD analysis project Ga0256404, IMG submission 185990) | Bovine rumen microbial communities from Lethbridge, Alberta, Canada - RJG_01 | ecosystem: Host-associated > Mammals > Digestive system > Stomach > Rumen | place: Canada: Alberta | collected...
ATGAACAGGTTCTGCAACCGCTCAGTCCTACTTACCTGGACAACACGGTTGCAGGATCATCACTGGCAGCTAACTGGTTCATTTCCGTCAAGGGAGGTGCCAGTGCATTTATAGGAAAGCCCATAGGGTGTGAAGACCTTTTCGGAAGAACACAGCCCCTGTTCAGTGCCAGCATTGGCAAATGGTTCAGTCCTCATTACGGTGCAAGGGCATCATTCCAGGGATTCAAGTTCATTGACAGCAACATCCGCAACTGTGAATTCCAAAGCGTCCACATGGACCTTCTGTACAATATCTGCAACGGTTACAGATACAGTGAGAAGGGTATCGGCAAATGGGGGGTAATCCCTTTCCTGGGTGTCGGAATCATCAACAACGTAGCAGCCAAGAAGAATCCCTTCGCCCTGTCGTATGGTATCGACGTACAATATGGAATATCCGACAGGCTAGTCATATCAGCGGAGCTGGCAGCCACCACCACACATCAGGACTTTGACGGTGTCGGTGATGCCCGTAACCTTGGCGACCATTTGCTTCAAGCCAGCATCGGCCTGACCTTGAACATAGGAAAGACGGGCTGGAAAAGAATTATCGACCCCATGCCCTATGTTTATCAGAACGACTGGCTCATACAGCATACCGAGCAGCTCATGAACCAGATGGACAGGCAGAAGGCTGAAATGGAAGACAACGAGAAAGAGAGGATGCCCAAGAATGACTACAGCGGTCTCAATTCCCTTCGCACAAGAATGGGTCAGAAAGAAGAGGTGGTTGTTCCGGCAAGTGCAAGTGTGGCAGCAACACCAGCTATGCCACCCACAGAGAGCATCGGTGCACCTGTGAACTTTTTCTTCAATCTGGGAACGGATGAACTTACGAGTCTTTCACAGATGCTCAATATCATAGAGATTGCCAACGTGGCAAAGAAGCAGAACTACAGAATAGAAATCATAGGGGCTGCCGATGAAGCCACAGGTACTGAGGAAGGGAACAGGGAACTATCCATCAGAAGGGCAAATCATATTTCCTCACTGCTTCAGAAGCACGGAGTGGAAGCTGACAGAATCACATGCCTCCATGAAGGAGGAGTTAGCAAATACAAGCCTGTCGAGATAAACAGATATACCAAAGTGAAACTTTTCGCTCATTAGACAATATATGTATTCGGAACTTGCATCATCCCACGGGATATGCAGGTTCCTTTAATTTCAAAAGAATATCATTCAGAATTATGGCAACGATAAGAAAAGAATACAATCCGAGCGGAGACATCTCCAGAAACCTGAGCGACATACTCAGGAAAAACGGAATGGAGGCCCACCTCAGGGAACAGGGCGACAGCTACCAGCTGATCGTCATGTCCCATGACTCTCCCAAGATAACCTATAACATTTCTGGCAACGACGCAAGGAAACTCATGAATGGGGGCACACATGCCTCAGACAAGAAAGCCTACAACACTTTTGCTTCCATAGTCAAGCAGGATTTCTATATCCCCCGTGACTTCGTACACGCAAAGAACGTGGGCAGCCACGTCAACATGGGACTTAACGGCTATCGGGCAGAGACACCGGGTTGGAGAAGACCCGTCGGATTCGTGCCAATGGGATTCCCTTTAAGAAGAATTGAAGGAAGGGTATATCCAGGAGAACCCAGGATGGTTGCAGAACGTCCCGGCGGCCGAATGAGGCCTGGGGAGCTACAGTCAGGGGGATATGGCTTCTATTACAAAGGAGGCAAACAGGATCCTGGCAAGACGGACACCCATGCCGATATAGGTGAAATAAAGGTCAAGCCCATCGAGAGGCCCAAAGGGGAAAGCATACCATACAAGGAAAAGATAACCTCTCCGGTCTATTTCAACAACCAGTCCTTTCAGGAAGTCCTGAAGTCACACGGTCTGGTCATCGATGAGAAGACGAAGACACTGACCGTTCAATCTTCCAAGGTTCCCAAAGACCTCAGATACCAGCTGACAGACGAGGAGTTCAAACAACTGACAAACAACAAGTCCACAGGCAAGGACAGCGTTTCAGTCCAAGCAAGACTGGATATTATCAACAGGGTCATAGCAGCTGATTTCACAGGGAAGGTGACAATGGAAATGCTGAACAGCAAGGATTATGTCAGCCTGAAGCTCCAACCAGAGAAAGAAGCGGAAATCCTTGGGGTGAGAACCACGGACGGGGCAAGTGTGGAACAGCTGAGGAAAGGGATGCCCGGGACGGAGAGGGAAATGCCGAAACGGGACAACGACAAGTCTGGAACGCTTGACGAGCAGCACAAAGTAGGTGTCGTTGACGGCAATGACCTCGAAAAGGTGAAGAGTACCAAGGGGTGGTACAGGGAGGAAACACATGGAAGGGAAGTTTCCGTCGGCGAGATTACCGTGGAGCCTGACAAGCAGCAGACTGGCAAGTATAAGATGACAGCCATCATCGACGGACAGAGAGTGAGCCATGAGATTACCCAAAAGCAATATGACAAATTCATGGCCGTGGATGACTATCATCGCATGAAGCTGTTCTCCAAGGTTTTCCCTGAAGTGGAAATGAAGGGAAACGGGACGGGAACGAATGTGGGTGCAGCCATTCTGGCGGCTTTGACAGTCGGAACAGGCGTAGCCCACGCCATTGCCGGACACAGGCCCTCTCCTGCCCCGGAGATCTACATGGACAGGTTTGAATCACATGCCGTCTATCACAAGCCTGGTGTCATCGACCCGGCAACGATTGCCGCGGCACAGTATGAAAATGAATCAATAAGCCGGCAACCCTCACAGCAGGAGTCGGTTGGAATCGGACGATAACACTGCAAACCATGGACATGGACTTTGAAGAAAGAGAATTCCAGAGTATCAGGATTACTCCGCATTGGCTCCAGTATGTCATCATCCAGCTGCCCTGGCTAGTCTTGTGTGCCATAGGATTCCTGGTGGCTGGTGATGACACTTTCCTATACAAGAGACTCATCCTGTACGCTTCATGGGGGCTGTTGCTATACCTGTCATACCAGGCTCTGGAAATGGGAAGGATTTCCTATGTCATCACCGGGGAACAGCTGATATACAAGCATGGCGTACTGTTCCACTCCTCTGACTACATGGAACTGTACAGGATAGTGGACTACCAAGAGAACCGTACTCCCATGCAACAGCTTGTCGGACTAAAGAACGTAACCATTCTTTCAGGCGACAAGACACTGCCCAAACTGAAACTGATCGGGATAAGGAGCAATCTCAGGATTCTCGAAGATATAAGAATGAGAGTTGAATACAACAAGAAAAAACGAAGCATATATGAGATTACAAATCGTTTCTGATATGATAAAGAAAGCCATGGCATGTGTCGCTCTCGCGGCATGTGCCGTTTCCGCTTCCGGACAGGTAGTTGAGACGAACCCACTATGTATAGCCGCCATCACGGAAGGGTATGCCGTCATCAACAGCGGAATCAAGGGACAGACAAGGTCACAGGAAGAGATAGCCATCCTACAGAACTCCATTGCGGCAGAATATACCATGATGAAGAAATGGGAGGAAAAATACAATTCATACCTGAAGACGGCACAGGGATATGCCACATCCTTAAAAGCGTCGATGGGAATCTATGCCGAGGGCGTGAGGACACTGCAATACCTGTGGCAGATTCACAAGGCCATAGGTGATAATCCGCAGGGAGCATTCGCCACCTTTTCCATGAACAACCTCTACATGGAAACGGCAGCCTCTTTCCTGAAAGTCTACGGCCTTCTGGAAAACACGGTAGCAAAGGGTGGTGCAAAGAACATGCTGAACGGAGCGGAGAGGACACAAGTCCTCTGGTCTGTCAACGACGAGTTGGTAACGCTGAACAAAAGGCTTCGCTCCCTGCTCATAAGTATTTCTTACTATAACCTGAAGGACGTTTGGAACCATGCCACGGCAGGACTGGCACACCGAGGAAACAGGGAAATAGCAGGACAGGCTCTTGACAGATGGAAGAGAGCCGCTAAATTAAGCGTCATAATCCCAAGACAATGAGAAGAGCTGCAATAATAATCATAACGTTCCTGACCTTTATGGGAAACGTCCAGCAAGCCTTGGCGGCCATAGACCCAGCCAGGGCTGCTGCCATTGATGTGGCCTCCGACCTGGAAAAGAAAGCTCTGAAGGCACAAACGGAAATGCAAGCGCTCCAAACCACCGGCCACATATGGATCAAAGAGGAGGTGAAGGCGATGACGGACTTTCAGAAGGAGTTCAATGACTACCTAAGCTCCTTCGACAACCTGCTTGGATATGCGGCAGAGATATACGGCATCTACTATGACCTAAACAGCATCGTCAGGAGCGTCAAGTCACTGAACCGTGAGATAGGCAATCATCCTGAGAACGCCCTTGCTGTGGCTTTCTCCACCAGGAAGAACAATATCTACATGAAGATAGTGCAGACTGGAACGAACGTGGCACTGGACATCAGGGAAATCGTGCTGAACCCGGAAGGGAAGTCAACAGAGGCACAACGGCTTGAAATCCTACAGACAATAAGGCCAAAGCTCAGACAACTGGAGAGGGAAATCAGGATGCTGACCAATTATGTAAGATACACCTCCATGGCAGAACTGCTCCGTGAGATAACAGGCAGGAACTACACACCTGCATCCAAAAGGGAGGTTGCCCTAAGATGCAAGAGGAATTGGACGGCCAGTGCTAAGACGGCGATGAACACTAAAAGGAAATAGAGATGGAAGAGACAAAAGAGATACAAAGCGCGTATAAGTTCTTCAGGACTTTCATATATGTTTCCATCCTCATAGAGTTCTTCGTGTTTGCCATGCCATATCAGGCACTTGCTACGGGAGGCTCCTTGATGATGGATTTCCATGAAAGGCTCTCGCAGTTCTTCATTTACAGGCACGACAATCTGATATACAGCAAGGTGGCGACACTGATTATCGTCGTTATCACCTGTATAGGAACGAGGAACAAGAAGCACATACAGTTCGATGCGCAGAAAATGGTCTTTCTTCCCTTGGTTCTGGGAATGGCACTACTGGGGGTGTCCGTCTGGATATACGGAATGAACATGTCACACAGGTTCTACGGCATCAGGACAAACGTATGGATATATATGGTAGCATCCATCTTCGGGACGTTGTTTGTACATACTGCGCTGGATAACATTTCCAAATACCTGAAGACGGGACTCCTCGATGACCGCTTCAACCTGGAAAACGAGTCATTCAAGCAGAACACAAAGCTTCAGGAAAACAAATACTCGGTCAACATCCCCATGAGGTTCTACTACAAGGGTAAGTTCCAGAAAGGATGGGTGAACGTGGTCAACCCGTTCAGGGGCACATGGGTTGTAGGCACCCCAGGATCAGGAAAGACATTCTCCATCATCGAGCCGTTCATCCGGCAGCATTCGGCGAAGGGCTTTGCCATGGTGCTCTATGACTACAAGTTCCCCACCCTGGCCAACAAGCTCTATTACCACTACAAGAAGAACAAGGCTCTGGGAAAGACACCTGAAGGATGCACTTTCAACATAATCAATTTCGTGAATGTGGAATACTCCCGTAGGGTCAATCCCATCCAACAGAAATACATCAATAACCTGGCTGCCGCACAAGAAACCGCAGAGACACTTATCGAGTCCTTGCAGAAAGGCAAGAAAGAGGGTGGCGGTGGTTCTGACCAGTTCTTCCAGACCTCCGCCGTGAACTTCCTCGCCGCATGTATCTATTTCTTCGTCAACTACGAGAAGGAGCCATACGATGAGAACGGCAACAAACTGTATGCAGAAAGGGTTGAAGACCCAGACACCACGCAAAAGAAACCTACAGGACGTGTTTTCACATCTTCCGACATGACAGAGAGAGTGGAACCTGCCTACTGGCTTGGCAAATATTCGGACATGCCGCATATCCTGGCATTCCTGAATCTTGACTACAAGGTTATCTTTCAGGTACTCGAAACGGACAGGGAGGTGACACCCCTGCTGAGTCCTTTCGCCACAGCCTTTGAGAACAAGGCGATGGAACAGCTGGAAGGTATGATAGGTACGCTTAGAGTGAACACGTCAAGGCTGGCCACCAAGGAATCGTACTGGATTTTCCATCGTGACGGAGATGACTTTGACCTGAAAGTGTCCGACCCCAAACATCCGAGCTATCTCCTCATTGCCAACGACCCGGAAATGGAAAGCATCATCGGCGCACTTAACGCCCTTATCCTGAACCGCCTCGTTACCCGTGTGAACAGCGGACAGGGAAAGAATGTGCCGGTCTCCATCATCGTGGATGAGCTGCCGACCCTCTACTTCCATAAGATTGACCGCCTGATAGGTACGGCTCGCTCAAACAAGGTCGCCGTGACTCTGGGATTTCAGGAACTGCCACAGCTGGAAGCGGACTACGGAAAGGTCGGCATGCAGAAAATCATCACCACCGTCGGCAACGTCGTCAGCGGTTCAGCCAGAGCAAAAGAAACGCTGGAATGGCTGTCAAATGACATCTTCGGCAAGGTAGTCCAGATGAAAAAAGGTGTGACCATTGACAGAGACAGGACTTCCATCAACCTGAATGAGAACATGGACAACCTTATTCCTGCCTCAAAGATATCGGACATGCCGACGGGATGGATTTGCGGACAGGTAGCAAGGGATTTCGTAAAGACCAAAGTCGGTACCGGGGACACCATGGACATCCAGAAAGCAGAGGAATTCAAGACCTCGAAATTCTTCTGTAAGACTGACTTCAACATGGAAGAAATAGAAAAGGAGGAAAAGGAATACCAGGAACTGCCCAAGTTCTATCACTTCAAGTCGCGTGACGAACGGGAACGCATCCTGTACGCCAACTTCAACCAGGTAGCCGAGGACGTGAACAAAATGGTGAAGGATCTCCAGCAGTTCTTCAAGAAATAAAAGAGTGTAACAATAAAAAGGTAATTATGAAGAAGAGAATTTTCAAGAAAGCCGGATTTTTTCTGGCACTGGCATTGGTGATGGCCGCATCGACAGCCACAGCCCAAAACAGGCATTTCCGCATGTCTTTACTGAAGCCCGACAAAGACAGCGCATTTGTGTGTGACGTTATGGTAAAATATGAGAACGGTGTGTTCGAAAAGTACACAGGCTGCACCATATTCCCATACACGAGAACAAAAGCGGCGAAGGTAAGAGTTTCCATTGATGGGGATGAGATTCCCCGATTCCTTCAGTTTCTGGAGGCCGTAAAGACAAAGTTCGGCGAATGGGATAGCATAGCGAAAGCAAACCGTGTCAGGGCTTTCCAGAAAAGGATGCCCGTTGAACTGAAGTCAAAGGGTGGTATCTGGTCACTCTATTACGTTGAGGGGAAACCGCCAAGAAGTTCCTTTGACATGGACAGGCAATGGGTGGTGCTGATTCCATTCTTCTCAGTTGACAAAGACGGAATTTCCTGTGTCGAATGGAATACCGGCAAACTCGAATACTATAGCAGAGGTGGATTGCATAGTCTCGGAAATGACGTTGAAGTGGAAAGATGTGAAGGAGGTACTTTCAAATTCAAGTCGCCAGAGGAAATACAGTCTCTCATAGACTGCTTTTCCGTCAGTACAGGCAATTCCCCCAAAAGCACCTCAGACCTCTTCAAATAAGATCTGAGGTGTTGGGGAAAAACCTGCCCGGAAAGCCAGATGGCCTTCGGGCAGGTTTCTTTAATTGTTATTGGGGCTGTTCCTCTGTTTCCTTGAATTTTTCCTTATACCACGCTGCCTGATAGATGTCTTTCTCGACGTATTTGTTCAACCTCTTCGTAAGCTTGTTTGTACGAACAGACGTGGAAATGAATTCTATCGTCTCTAAGTTAGAATGGTCGTAGTAGAAACTAATCTGGTGTTTCAGTGCCCTGTATGCAAGCTCAATACTACTTGTCAAGCAAAACAACGCAATGTCGTTTTCTCTGACAAACCATTTTTTCGTCCTTGAACCAAAAACGTCAAGATGAAGCTTTAAATGCCTTGGGATAGCATCATAACTAACATGAAATTCATAAGTTGCCATATCGTCTATCTCGTCGATGGCATAGGGGTATTCAGGAAATATTTCCATAAGTCCGATGATATCCTGCACTCCCAGCTCATCATCAGAAATCTTATAACACCGGCATTGGGTTCTGAAAGCATTGTCGGAAATTTCGATAATACTGTTTTGTTGCGCCAATAACACTCCACGGGTGATTATCCCTTTTGGACGGACTTCAATAATCCGGCCAAGAACCTTATGCAACTTATCATTATAGGAAGCAAAAGTACAAGGGTTACCCCAGGGTACAAACATACGAGAGGTGTTGGACTGAAGATTCCGTTGACAGGTAAGAAGCTCAGAATAAACGGGTTTAAACATCTGCTTCAACTCGCCCAGTTCCTTAACCCCTGATGCAAGGTTCTGATTTTGCTTTCTCAATGCCTCCATCTCGTAGAGGAATATACTCTTGTTATGCCGCCGTCGGTGTATTATTTCCCGGACATCTTTATATCTATCGAAGCCCCATTGAACAGCCTTGTTCAATATATAAACAAAAAACAAAAGCGAGGACAAGGCCAAGATGGGAAACGTGAACCAAAAAAAGTTGGAATCTGACATGCTGAAAAAAGTCTTTATCATACCTCTCTGTCTTTAGTCTTTTGGCAATATTTCTCCTTAAACACGCTCATCTTGTCTGCCGCACGGAAAAACACCTTTTGATGCGATGGAATAACAATCTTCTCCCCCGTTGCCGGATTTACCCCATTCCTTGACGGCATGGTTCTCACTCCGAAATGCCCGAAATCGGGGATGTTCACATCTTCACTCTGTACGGTCTCTCCGATGATGCCCAAAACGGCATTGACAAATCTGGCCGTATCAGCCTTTGTCTCACTCAAATTCTCGGCAACTGCCGCAATTAACTGTGTCTTATTCATAACTATAATCAATAAAGTAAATAATTCCGTTACAATCCCATCCTGTCATATCTTGGAAGGTCGTATCGACGAATAATCTTGCTGCATTCCCTGACATAAGTATCACTGGTGGCATAACCGCATTCCTTTATGGCAAGCAGCCAGTTGAACCAATCATCTTCACCATATTGCCGACATCTTCTATACCTATCACCCATCAGTATCTCTGAATGGTACTCTATACTCTCGAACACGTCTTCAAAAACACAGAACTTCTCATTCTTCCTGTCATCATCATAGACGCTGTACGGCCTTCCCTCAGCAAGCCACCTCGCGCTGGCTTTAATGCCAAAATAATTATTGTCATGAACAGCCAATCGGCTTTGCCCCCAGTTGCTTTCCAGGGCCATCTGTGCCAGCGTGACACTGGCAGGAATACCATACCGCTTCTGCTCTTCCATGGCAGCAGCCGCATATTTCTCTATAAAGACATGCCTGGCAGAGTCCGTAAGGCCGTCTTTTTTCAAAGCATCAGCACATTCCTTGCGGATATTCCTTATCGCCTTCAGCAACAGATAGGGATCCATTAGTTCCCCATTATAACGGCAGGTGATATGAAGATGTTCACCCGTGGAACGCCCTGTTGAACCTGTAATGCCCACGACATCCCCCGCAAGCAGACTCTCATTCTCTACGGCGATAACCCTTGACAAGTGGCAATAGCTTACAAGGTAACTGCCATGTCTAAGAACAACATAGTTTCCTGACCTGGAGTCGGAACCTATCTTCTCCACCGTACCATCAAACATAGCCATCACATCCGCATTGCGAGCATGCAGGTCAAGACCATTATGACGGGCTGATTTACCCGTAAAAGGATCCCTGCGCATTCCAAAGGTAGAGTTAATCTTAATGTGGTCAAGAGGATATGATACGCTCAGGTATCTGTCTATCCAATAATCCCGGCTGTTTTCCTGGCAGATGACAGGAAGGGGAATCAGTATCAACGAAAAGACCAAAACGAAAAAATATTTCATGCTGCCTTACATGTAGTTCTATAAATTATATTGAAATATCGATGCAAAGATAGGCGTAAAAATAGAATTATTTGAGTGTTTACGGCAAAAGTTCTATATTTTAACATAATATCTGCCGTATTTCTATATGAAAAGTGTTAAATTTCTAATTATCTTGAAAAAACTGTTTGCCATATGAGTCTTTTGACGTACCTTCGCAACGAGATTATAAAACAACAAGTATGAACAAGAGCACATTCACTGAAAAGGAAATCCCATATAATAAACTGGAGGAATATGGGCTGACTCATCAGATGGTGGATGACTTTCCCCAGAATGTAATGAGAAAATTATTGAATGGTGGTTTCACCCCCATCCTTCCACTGTCTATGAAAACAGATGCTGACCAGTATGACCTCATGGCCAGAATAGCACTTCGTAGAGGACAGTCCGGTGAGGTTAACGTTCTCCTGAAGACAAAAATAGAACCAGGAAGCATTAACCTCTATTCGGAAGAACAGCAGGAAGCCCTAAAAATGGGCAAGGTCATTATGGCAGAGTCCCCTTCAGACCTGATTAGCGGTGAGAAAAACGGATTATGCTTTGTCCAATTTGACGAGGAAACGAATCAGGTTCTTAGTGTTCCGACCTATGCCATAGGACAGAACATAAGGACATTGGCAGACACTTTTGGCCTGGATTATGAGGTTATCAAGAATCTCCAGAACGGAGAACCCCAGTCAGTTGAATGGGATACCAAGGAGGGAAACAGGGAATCCTTGGCATTTGGCATAGATCTCAAAGAGGAACTGGGAATCAGAATTGTGAATGGTGGAATAAAGGAATGGATTGAAGAGGCAAAGGATTTCAAGGAAAAGTATAACTTCGGCATCTATGGGGTGTGGATATCCGATGAAAAAGGTGTGTCCGGTAAATATGTTCCTGAAGAGGAATATACCGAAGAAATCCAGGCTGAACTACAAAGGGCTGGCAACAGAAACCGTGCAGGAATGCAGATGGGTTCCATGAAAATGTAATTATTCACGTATTATCATCAATATAACAATATAGAAAAATGGAAATAATCGGATTTCACTCAGAGAGTGAGCTTATCGACTTGCTACAAGAAAACAAAATCAATCATCTGGATTTTGTCACTCACATGACTCCAGAATTATCTGATGAGTTCACGAACTTCTGTTCTGACCAAGAAATAGAAAAAGATGAAAGCGCTGCTATCTTGTTTTTAGAGGAAAGACAACGCATATTCAATGAAACTTTTGAAACAAGTGACGTATAAAAACAATATTTGCCATATTAACTCTCTTGGACGTATTCAAGTACACTCTTTAAAACTAAAACTCATGTAGCCCTTCGCAGTTGATGCGCGGGGCTTTTTTCTCAAATTACTTGGTTATTTGAAAATTTTCCACTAACTTTGTATCTGAAAAGCAGTAGCTAATATGGCATTGAAAGAATTCAGAGTAATAATTGCCGGTTCCCGTAACTATAATGACTACGAGAAACTAAAAGAGAGGTGCAACACGTACCTTTCCAATAAGTTGTCTGACCCGGAAACTTGCGTTATCATCGTATCAGGAGCCGCAAAAGGGGCTGATGCCCTCGGCGAGAGATATGCAATGGAGAATAACCTGCCTGTTGAACGCTATCCGGCAGACTGGGAACACAACGGAAGGGCTGCTGGCCCTATAAGAAACCGACAAATGGCAGAAATAGCCAATGCTTTGATTGCTTTTCCCATCGGTGAGAGCCGGGGGACGAGAAACATGATCAAACTTGCCCAGGAGAAAGGATTATTAGTAAGAATAGTAGAACAAACACCTTAGAATATGAAAAAAATAATATTTCTGATAACCCTTATGGTATCTTTGTCTGCATCCGCACAGACCACAAATACTGAGAAATCACCATCGCAAAGTGATTCACTAACATGGGCAGGTACCAAATGGTTGGAACAAATAGAACTTGACCTATCCCTAAAGGAAAGGTATAAACTTTACCCTACCCAAAATATGTATAATTTCCTTCTTTTAGATACTAAAACTGGACAGATAGAGCAAATTCAATGGTCTATGAAATCTGAAAACGAAGGGCATACTACTATAAACAATGTAGACCTGACATATGGCCAGGGTTATGGATCACGTAGTTTTGAATTAATTCCGACACAGAACATGTATACTTTTCTTCTTGTGGATAAAACAACTGGAAGAATATGGCATGTACAATGGGGACTGGAAAGTAGTAAACGTGGAATTTGGAATATCTATTAAAAATGAAATTCAGTGATGTCCGCAGGGCAATTGCCCTAATTCACCAGGCTCAGAAATGCAACACCTTGCCGCTTACTGACTTCTATTCCCTATTATGCATACAGTTGGGGACGGAAGGTAAAGATACTGACGAAGCTTTGGAAATGGCATTGGCAGAGGATTATATCGAACTGGTTGAAAGTGGAACAATGATTCACTTCCGTATATAAACAAGACGGAATAGAATGAAAGTGGATGCATTTAAGCAATGGTTTAAACATAATAATTTCACATAAAAGAAGATAAAACCATATTATAATAAGACATGAAAGTTTTAGCAATTCAACAACCATGGGCACAACTTATTTGTGCAGGAATCAAAGATGTGGAGAACCGCTCATGGAAAACCCCTTACCGCGGGAAGTTCCTTGTAATGGCAAGTTCAGCAAAGGTAACAAAAAATTTTCTGGACAAAATGCCGATTGAAATAGCAGATGCCATTTCCAACCAAGAAATCCTGGGCAACATCCCCGTCTTATCGGAACTCCCGACAAGTGCCATCATCGGCTATGTGGAGTTAGATGACATCACGGAAGAGGACAACGGTTCCATATGGGGTGGTGGCCCATTCTGGTGGATTCTTAAAAATGCCAGACTATTTGACGAGCCTATTCTCAATGTGAAAGGCAAACTTCATCTCTTTGAGATTCCTGAAATTGATGAGAACGAACTACCTGCCTCCCATCAAATTATACTCAAAAGTCCTGAAATGAAGGGTAAAAAGGCAGTCATCCCTGTCTGTGAGGACGCATTTGACCAGTCGATAGAAGATAAATCGATTAAGCTTTGGGTTCATGACGATACTATCCTTCCTCTCATAGATGAAAAGGATGGCACAGAAACCATCAAGGACTTTGATGAGGTGGATTTGGTATCTCCTTCAAGAAGACAAACATTCAAAGTGGATAAAGTTGAATTCGCAACTCCCCTTGATGAAAAAGGAGAACCATTCATGGCTCCTTCCTTATGGCAGGAAGACATGATTCCTATAGAATATCTTAATATCTGTTTTCTATAATTTTAGATGATATCTTAACCAGCCTTAGTTAAGAAAAAAGAAATAATTATTGGTATTGCACATTAATTGAATCGGATTATCGTAATTAAGCAAAAGGTATCAGTGGAAATCATTCCAACCTAGGTAATAAAACAGAACGAGGATGTCCTCCTTGCGAAAGAGTAGCACCATAATGACCGGGGTAGCAAATCACTTGGAGACATCCTCTTTAACAAATAATAAATGGCAAAAAACTGGTTGTCTGGAAGAGCTGAGATCCTTGGCAGATATGCCAAGGGACTTCCAAAGAAAATTGACGAAGTGTGGGTGGTTTTTGACTATCCAGATACAGGGTGGATGAATGGCCATTGGTTCAAAAACGGAAAGGAAATGGGCCTGACGGTATTCTCATCAGCCTATGAAGGGTTCGTTCAATTCAAGAAATGGCTAGAGGATATTGCTAACCTGGAAAGGGAGAATGCCCCTTCTGTCTGCATTGACTGTGAACATGGTAAACTCGTCTTTTATTATGAACCAATCTGGTTCTTTGATGATAGAGAGACTGAGGGGACAAAGTTATGGCACCACAACTGTGGAATCTTCTCAATTTATGATGAACTGGAAGACAAGTTCCTCTTTGATGCTTATTGCGATACAGAACTGTTCTTGAGAACTATCTATGGATGTTTGATTCACCAGGCAAAGAAGATGCAAGAGAATCCTGATTTTGTCGATGACTGGATTTGGGATTCATTCAATACAGAAGCTGGCAAACTCTTTGATGAAGGGGATGAAGAAGGGCTGAGAAACCTCTTTGTCACCAAATTAACATCACCTATAGTTGAGAAGTATTTGGAATATTGCGACAGCTGGCATAAGAACCAAGCAAGATTTGGTAATGACCCGAAATGTATTCCATATTGTACTCCAAGAGAGTATATAATATAGTATTAAACATAGGCACACCAAAAAAGCATATAATAAACGGTATTTTAAAAGCCATCAGTCCCTCACGGATTTGATGGCTTTAAACTTAGAAAATCTTTATATACTACCTATGAAAGGCTCTATGAGTCTCAACATGTTCCTGAGGTGCTGATTCCTTAGCCGCATTGCTTCGTTCATTTTCTCCCTGTTTTTTGTCAGCAAGGGACTCACTGATTGCTAGGTCTGCAATACCATCGGAATTAACATCAATAGTGACCGTCTGAACTTCCCTGACATCGAGGCGTAAATCCTCTATCTTTCCTGTTATCAGACCTGTTGCCTTCTTCACGTCATCCAGCGTTGTTTTCAGGAAAGAGGGGTCTTCTTTCAATGCTCCCAACCAGCTTTTCAGGTAAGCAGCACTATCATCCTTAATATGCTTGTCAAAACCATATCGATGAGCGGTTACCGCTGCACCAAGCTCTGCAACCAGTTCCTCTCGTGCATAGTCCATACGCTTGTTCCCTGTTTTTCCTTCCTGGTTATTGAATCTGTCAAAATAGGCATCAGAACCTGTAGAGTGCACCATCTCATGAAGCAGATTACCATAGAAGGATTCACCGTCTATGAAAGTCTTCTTGGGTGGCATGACTATCTTGTTTTTGGAGATACTATAGAAAGCCCCCTGGTTCTCCTGTTCCTCGATAGGACAAATCCACTTGTTTTCGTGAATCATCTTATCCAACGGGGCAAACTTAAACATCTTCCCCTCTTCCATGGGAACGATATCCTGTTTATCGATTTCAGAGAACTTCTTAGAAATCTTGGCATATAGTTCAGGACGTGCTTCCTTCAAATTGGTCTGATCCAGATTAAATACATTATAGACCCGGGTGTACGCACGGACATAATATTTTTCCTGTTCTTCCTTGGTAAGGTTGTTATACTCTGTCAAGGATATAGGTTTGTTCGTGTCTTTATTCCTCACCATGGGAACTGAGAGGAAGACAGGAAAAGACTCTTCGCCTTTCTTAACATGAACGAAATCAGCCTTCTCACCTTCAGCCGGTTTTAGGTCAACAGCTGGTTTTTCCGACTTGTCTTCTTTCAACTTGCTCCTGTTATTCAGGTCATAAGCTATCTGGTTGTATGTCACGAAGACAGGAAGCTCATATTTCTCCTTTGCACTGTGCAGGAGTAGCAGAAAAGAGTTTATGCCATTATAGGCCCGGCCACTCAGATTCCTCGGAACGGCGAAATTGGTCTTGTCAATCCAAGGCTGTTTCCAGTCCTGATTGATGGTAGAGATACGTTCTACCATCAATTCTGTAAACTTATCCAATGCCCGGTCTTCAGCACTTTCAGAATTGCCTCCAGACCAGTTGTATTTTGGCTTCTTATCCATGACACCTAACTGTTTGTTTCTTCCTGAGCTTTCTTATCATCGAATGGCCACTCCTCAATCTGCTTGACATTGCAACCTATGTCAATTTTACCGTTGTAAATCTTCAGGTCAAGAGAACCGCTTACCTGAATGCTTTGCTGAGCCTTCAGCCATCCGGCTTTGTCTGGATTGAAATTGAGGAAATGAACCCATGTGAACACTGCTTCATCACCTGAATTCTCTTTGGAATAAGCTGAGAATGTCTGGAATTTCTTCCCACGCTTGTCGGTCAGCACCTGGATGTCCTTCTTCCCTGTCCTACCCTTGAACTCCATCTCTCCCTCAATCTTGTCAATTCCAGTAGTATCGGCAACGACAGAATCTGCATACAGATTCAAGAAGACTGCATCACCAGTCTTTCTGAAATACATCGTCCCCAACACCTCAACTCGTTTTCCAATGGAAACGGCTCCTTCTGGAATCTTGCCAGTGTCTGCAGAGACGCTTACCTCAAAATCCATGACATTGCCGTTTCTGTCACCAAGGGGCAGTTTCACCCCAAAAGAGACAAATGGCTTACCATCCTTTCCTTCACGCGTGGCAGCAGTCTTATTCACGACACCTGCCAATGTTACTTTACATCTAATCATATCGAATATTTTTAAATTAAACAAAATACTATTTTAATGCAACAGCATTGTCCTGTTTCTGTCCTTCCTGCATCCCTGCTTCAAAAAAAGCCGATGCTGACTGGGACATCTTTGCCAGGTCAACGGTTGTTCTTGGCCTTTCCATAACAATGTCTGAACTGTCTTTGCCCTTTGATGAAACGACGTTTGACATAGACTGTGAACTATTGTATGCAAGAGCGTTATTCTCATCATCCATCTCTAATTGAGACATCATCATAAACAGTCCGCTGAACACAGAACCTATTAATGTTGCAATTGGATCTGAAGAACCGGCTATCATAGATTTGTCGCCATTACTCATCAAATAAGACAACCAGTCCTTAGGATTGTCTGATTTAGTAAGGTCTGCCAATAAAGCATTCTGGCTGACTGCCTGTTGCGGAACGCCGACTTGCATATTGGCTTTATGGTGGGCTGTTAAATCTGTACCTTTATAAAGAACTTTCGTGTTGATATTTCCTCGAACAGCTATCTCTGCAAGGTACAGAGACGGGTCTATATGCTGGGAATAGCCGTCTGCACTGACCTTCTTCACGGAGAAATGCAAATGAGGGCCGGTGCTGTTTCCCGTATTGCCCGATACGCCTATTTTCTGTCCGGCCATTACCGTGTCACCGACATTGACATTCACCTTGCTCAAATGCAAATAAGAAACCTGGTATTTTGTGCCATCAACACGAGAATACTCCACATGAATACCCGTTCCTCCCTTGCCTACAGAAGTGACGGAGATAACCCTGCCGTTGTCCTCTGTAGATAATATCGGTTCATAACTTGCCATCAGGTCAAGTCCCTTATGGTTTGTGGAAGCTCCTGCCTTTGGAGCCACACGAGGCCCATAGTTGGAGGTCACTGCCATCGTTCCAGTCCTTTCCAGCGGAAACGAATACCGGCTGGCTTCAGGAGCCAACAAGACAGGATTAGAAGGAACAGATGAGAATGACGAACCACCTTTGGCATTCCGCATATAGCCAATCCGTATACCTTGCTGTTGTGCCTCTGCTATGGCCTGTCTGTCAAATCTATCCAGACCATATTGTTTGATGATTGATTCTACTGAAGACACATAGTTTCCTGCTGTCGCATAACCTCCATTCTTGATACCCACAATCCAGTTGTAATGGTCATCGGAACTGTACTGGAGGCATGCTTTATAACGTGATGCCATCAATACCTTTGAATGGTATTCAAGGCTTTCCAAGGCAGAACCAAAAGTGCAGAACTTTTCATTCGGCTTGTCATCATGATGGTAACTCCAGGGCTTCCCGGCATCCAACCAGCTTTTGCTCGCCTTGATGCCGAAATAATTGTTATCTTGTCTTGCAAGAGCACTTTGCCCATAATAGCTTTCCAACGCCATCTGTGCCAGCGTGACACTGGCTGGAATACCGTACCGCTTCTGCTCTTCCATAGCAGCAGCCGCATATTTCTCAAAAAAAGCGGTTCGACTGTCATTCATCTTTTATCTTTCTATTATAGAGTAATGCACCTTTGTCCACTTCACCAAACTGTTTATTCACGCCTTTGCTATCATCGGTAAGCCAGTTTTCTGCCATGTCCTTACCGATGAAACCCTCTATCCTGCTGGACCTCCTGCTCAGCCTTCTGTTCCTGCTTCACATTAAGGACATTATCAAACAGTTTTGCGGCAAGCTGTGTCTTATACTGTTCTTTGTCATCAACCAACCAGAAGCGGTTCCAGTCCGACTTGGAAACTTCTCTTGGAGGCTGTCTTTCTCCGTCAATGGATGCAGACAATAGAATGGCACCCGTTTTTCCGCTTTTGAAGATGTTTACTCGGCCGATTCTTGAAAGGTCGGTTTCCCCAACTCCTATCGACAGCAAATCCTTCTTGTATTCAGGATGCTCCTTGGCAAGGAAATAATATTTCTGTGCCATGGCATCCCTTTCAGATTTACCATTCTCTGATTTTAGCGAAGAGAAGAACTTCCCAATGTCATCTTTGGAAGGATACATCGTGATTGCCTTTTCATTGGCAGGTTTCAGGAAAATAGCATAGTTGTTATGCTCGTCGGCGAAAAGGCTGAAACGTTCTATCTCTGCCTTCTGTTGGACAGCGGCAGAGACATCAACATTTGTCATCGGAACAAGGGAATACTGCTTAATCCTGTTTACTGTGACATCTTTGCCATCATAATAGCTGTTTGGCTCATATTGGCCAAAAGCCCCACCGGCATTGTAAAAGGAAATCTTGTCACCGTCGATACCTTCTTTCTTCAAGGCTGTAGCGATTCTGCTCTTGTTCATTCCTGGTATCTCGTTTTTGATATTGTCAGATGCTCCGGCAGGTAGTATGACATCCGCAGACTTATTGGCAGCATCCCGTACCACAACAAACTCTTTCCTCTCGATGCTGGGCAGCTTGGCAATCTCCCTGGAGATACTATAATTCAACGGCATTTCAACCTTTTTGGCCGATTCCCCACGCATGGCAGCATAGTCAACCTTCTCTCCTTTGGACAACTGATCAATTGTCTGAACCGTCATGTTGAAATCCCGCTCGATGCGATGCAGCGAGCCGCTGTCTTCCCTTAACTCTCTTGACCAGTAATCAAGATTGTCACGGTTATCCTTGGAGATTCCAGCCTTAAGTCCCATGCTCGTCAGGACAGAGCCAGCGACCATTTCCTGGACAAGAAGTTCATACTTTGCTGCATCTTCAGGAGCAAGGCCGGAACGGGCTTCACGATTCATACGATTCTCTGTTCCAGTAGAAGCCACTACAGCAGTGAGCAAATCATGAGCATACTCGGTATACGTCTCATAAGAGGCCCTGGGAGCGACCATGACAGTATCAGAATCCTTGTCATATTTAGTACGTTCCAGAGACGAGGTAAGCTTGATGGGAACCAAGATCTTGCTAAGCTGCTCAACCAATCCTTTCATACGCTCGCTTGCTTCCTTCTCTTGCTTCGAGTCATTTGTCAGCGTCGTCTTTACGTTTAGATATTTCGGATCATCGACTATGGCCACCCTTACACCTGCCCGAATTAATTTGGGAAGATAGACATCCAATGCATGATGAGGAAACGAAGAAAGGAAATCAATACCTTCCTTCTTGCTCGGCTTTGTTAGTGTAATGCCTAACTTGTCTGCTGCTGTTCTGGCATCATCGTTATATGTGGTATAGAAATCGCCCGTGCGGAATAGAAGCAAAGCATCAGGATGTTTTTCCTTTAAGTCGTTATAGACCTTCAATGTCTTGTTTTGACTACTCACATCATCCTTGACTTCTGTTTTAGCTGAACCATACGTCTCGACAGCCTGTTTGTATTCCTCTGCCTGTTTGTAAGGCATCAGGGTCT
>Ga0256404_1006386_pt1 | contig 19587 bp, 19 predicted proteins | sample RumenRJG_01DNA_FD_185990 | JGI IMG/M metagenome (GOLD analysis project Ga0256404, IMG submission 185990) | Bovine rumen microbial communities from Lethbridge, Alberta, Canada - RJG_01 | ecosystem: Host-associated > Mammals > Digestive system > Stomach > Rumen | place: Canada: Alberta | collected...
CTGACCACAGGGCCATCACCGCAGGAGTCACTCCCCCGATGTGCTTCGAGGCCATAAAGAGGATCCGCGACAAATATCCCGAGACCCCGATAGGGCTCCTGATGTACGTCAACCTTGTCTATGCGCCTGGCATAGATACGTTCTATAAGACTGCGGCTGAAGCGGGAGTTGACTCCATTCTGGTTGCCGATGTTCCGGTCGTCATGTACGAGTTCGGCAATGATCCCTGGAAGGAGAGCGCGGAGAAGTACGGGATCGACCAGATTTTCATAGCACCGCCCAATGCGTCTGACTATGTTCTCGAGGCAGTTGCCAAGTACAGCCGCGGCTACACCTACCTCCTCTCCAGGGTCGGCGTAACCGGCACAGGCATGGCCGCACACCGCCCTGTCGCTCATGTAATGCAGATCCTGCGGGATAATCATTCCGCACCCTGTCTCCTCGGGTTCGGCATCAGCGAGCCTGAGCAGGTCAGGGGCGCCATCAGGGACGGCGCTGACGGTGCAATCAGCGGATCGGCAGTTGTGAAGATCATCGAAGACAACCTCGGCGACCATCAGAAGCTCATGTCCGAGCTCGCTTCCTTCACCAGAGCAATGAAGGACGCTACCAAGAAGTCCTGAGGCTGAAAACCAGGCAAAGACAGAGGGAGGCCGCAGGGCCTCCTTTTTTTTGCCTGCCCGGTTTCCCGCTCTCCCCATAGCGGAAGAACAGCCGGCAGAGCGTAAAGATTAAGGAACAGGCAGCTTCAAAAACATGCTACAATTAGGGAATCCATCTTGAGAATATTTGCTGATCCGGTAACACAGAATGCTGAAAAATATAAGTTCAAAAACAGCTGCCGCCATGCTCGGAGCGGCATGTGCGTGTTTCCTTGCAGTCGGATGCTCCTCGTCTCAGCAGATCAAGGAAGAGGTTCCCGACAAGCCTCCTATGGTCCTCTACCAGGAGACCCAGTCAATCATCGACACCGGAGACTTCACCGAGGCCATCAAATATCTCGAGACCATGGATGCCCGCTACCCGTACGGCCCGCTCTCCGAGCAGATCCAGCTTGATCTGATCTATGCCTACTACAAGAACGGCGATGACGAGAAGGCAATAGCCGCCTGCGATGACTTCATCAGGACGCATCCTACCCATCAGAACCTCGATTACGTCTACTATATGCGCGGTCTTACCAACATGCAGCAGGACTCGGATCTTCTGCAGACCATTTTCCACATTGACCGCTATGACCGCGATCCGGCCTTCTCGCAGACCGCGTTCTCCGACTTCAACACCCTGGTAAGCGCCTACCCCGACAGCGTCTACGCGGCAGACGCGCAGGCCCGCATGATTTACCTCAGGGACAAGCTCGCGAGGCACTACGTCGATGTGGCTGACTACTACTACAGAAGGCAGGCCTACATCGGCGCCGCCAACCGCTGCAAGGAAATTCTCGAGAACTTTTACGAGACAAAATACACCGAGGACGCCCTGGAAATCATGATCAAGAGCTACCACAAGCTCGGCCTCTCCGAACTCGAGGAGCGCTCCAGGGAAATCATGGCCGACAATTTCCCGAACAACAGCTATGCAAGCAAGTCAGCGTTCAGATAAGGGACTTACTTTCGTCTACGATCCTCCGAAGGAGCCGTACCTCAGTATCCTCTACCAGGATGATGACATTGTCGTTATTGACAAGCCCTCGGGGATCCTGAGCGTTCCGGGACGCTACCCCGAGACCAATGACAGCATCCTGACCCGTGTGCGGGAAACGTCCCCGGGGAGCGCCGCCGTCCACCGTCTTGACATGAGCACCTCGGGGATTCTGGTCATTGCGCGGAACAGCCGGGCAGCATCGTTTCTCGGAAAGGAATTCATCGGCAGGACTGTCGTGAAGCGCTATGTCGCGTGGGTTTATGGCAGGATGGAAAATACCGACGGCGAGATCGATCTCCCAATCGGCACGAGCCGGGAGATGTCACCTCTGCACTTCGTCGACCATGAGCACGGCAAGGAAGCAAGAACCATTTACCATACTGCCGCCGTGCTCGATGACAGAAGCCTCGTTATCCTCAAGCCCATGACCGGAAGATCGCACCAGCTGAGGCTGCATCTCTATTCAATATCACATCCGATCCTGGGCGACGCCTGGTATGAGAACGGGAAGAACACCGCCATGGCGTCCCACCTTCAGCTTCACGCCTTCTATCTGAAATTCCGCCACCCTTCCGGAAAGACCATGGAGTTTCTGACCTGCCCTCCTTTTGACTGCCCCTGCAGTCTTGTTGATTACAGGGCCTGACCATGAGAAAAAGCCTACTCTCCCGGCTAACCGCAATCGCACTTTTCGCAGCGGCTCCTGCTGTCGCTGATGCTGCCGAATCACCGGACAGGGATGCAAAAAGCGTAGAAACAGCCGCAGCCGAGCAGGATAAGGAAAAGGATACAGACGGAAAGGAAGCCCCGGCAGAGACAGAGGAAACAGAGAATGGCGGGGAGTCCGGCGAGAAGGTGAACCCGGATCAGAATACGACAGAGGAGGCACCTTCCGCACCGTTCTACCTCGATGCATCAGAATACATCATGTCCCTATCCGCATCGGATCGCGATCATCTTATAACGGACTGGAGCAGATACATATATTCCGAAACCAAGGACCAAATCTACTACATCCACTACGAGCCTGCTGTCCCGGAACCTGCCGGCACGTTCCTGTTTTTCCCCGAGTGGGGAGGAACTGACCGTCTTACAGGCTTTGCGAAGATGGTTTCTGATGAGAAATGGGACAGCTATATATTTCTTCCGACCCCGGATCTCAATTCCATGCGCCCTTCCGGGAACTACTCAGAGGAGTACCTGAGCAAATCCGCAAAAGCCTATACCGATTACGTAAGGGATGCCTGCGCCACAGCGGAGAGCAATGGCGGCAAGGTCATTATTGCCGTTTCCGGCAGATCCGCTCCCTGGCTTCTCTCAATGCTCAGAACAGGTCTTCTTGACAGCCCTGCCGCCCTTGTCCTGATAAACGCACAGTATCCAGAGGAGAAAACCGCAGGCGAGATGGCCGTGACTGTCGCTGGCCTCAATTATCCCGTGCTTGACCTCATAATCGGGCCTGAGCTCGGCTGGCTGAAATCATCTGCCGCGGCAAAGAGCCATGAGGCAGGAAAGAAAGGAAGCCGTTTCTTCAGGCAGGCCAGAACCGGCACTTCTGAGGAAGCTGAGAGAAAGCTCAGGGGCTGGCTTAAGAAAAACATCGGAAGGTGAAAAAGAGCCCCCTCCGCGAGGGGGCCCGGAAGTCTAGTTAAGACGGTGGGCGTAGACTGTCAGCTCTGCATCATAACCATCCTCAAGATCGCACCAGGAGTAGATATCCGCGCTCCACTCCTCCCCTGAGGACACATGCTCTCCCATGGGCGCATTGGTAAGCGCATTCACAGAGACAGTTCCGAGATTCAGCGAGCCGGAGGAGTTCTCGAAGAATCCCTTGAGCACGCTGTAGGTTCCGGCCGGGCTCGTGACGCTGAATCCGAGCTTCGAGCGGGCAACCGTATTGACAAAGTCTGCGGTCTCGGAGCCGGTCATCGGGGTCTGGTACTCAAGCGCAGAGGAACCGCAGACGGAGATGCCGCCGGCTTTCTTCTCCTTGAAGCTGAAATCAGATACGGTCAGAAGGACAGAGTCAACCGTGAAGGTTCCTGAAACAGGGGTCCTGTTTGAGTCAGTCAGTTCGCTGCCCTTGCAGGTATAGTGCTGATCCTGACTGCTCAGATAGGTGCTGACCTCGTGACCTGTGTCATAGCCCGTGCCTATCATGTATTTCCGAATGTCACTGTCATAGGTCCCTGCCCAGACAGTGCTTTCCGAGGCATTGTCTCTTACAGGAGATGGCCCGGTGCAGGACAGCTCAACGGTGTACTGTTCGGGAGACGCTGCCCTTGCAGCGCACTCGGCATCACCTGAGCATCCTTCCGCTGCTGTAAGTGCAGCCGAGGCGTCAATTACCCCGAATCCGTAGCGCCTGCTGAAGCGGAGCCCCGCATTGTTCCCGATCCAGCCCTCGTCCACGGTAATATCGCCTGATTTTACCGGAACATAGCTTATCTGGGGAAGATCATCATCATTCCTGGCGGACTTAGCCAGGATCCAGCGGATCTGCGAGGCGGTGAGAGATGAGTATTTTCCTTTGAGGAGCGCAACCAGGCCGGTAACGGTCGGTGCTGCCGCGGACGTGCCGACAAACGAAGAATAGTAGCGGCATTCCCTGTCATCGGCTGAGGTCTCCCTGTTGTAGCCCTTGCTGCATCCTGAGAGGTCAGTGGAGTAGAGGAGCGGACCGGTTACCTCGCCGCCGAATCCTGCGACAAGAAGATTGGAGCCTGCGGATGAATACGAGGTATGGACGCCGTCAGCACCTACGGCAGCGGCCTTGACGACCCACGGGAGGTAGTCACCCGGTCCGTTCTGCGTCCATACGCAGTTTGTGCCGATCCTGTAGCATTCCTGGTACTCGATCGCCTCTGAGGTCGCCTTGGCGTTCAGATCCTCATCAGGGGCAAAGTAATTTCCCGATGACGAGACCCTGACCGTTCCTGCATCATAAAGCGCCTTGTGGAATGCGCTCATATTGTCATCTGCATAAAAGCCTCCGTCATAGGAGCCGAATGACTCATTGATGACGTCAACATCGCCGCGGCCGAGTATTTTGCGGTAGGCGTCATATCTGCCCGCATTCTGCCAGTAGGTGCTAAGGAGCGAGCTCATGACGTTGAAGCCGATGAGCTTTGCCTTCGGTGCTATGCCGCTGATGCCCCTGTCATTGGCTGACGCCGCGGCTATGATGCCTGCCACGTTGGTGCCGTGGGCATCACCTTTGGAAAACGGCGTCGGATCCGTCTCGGTCATCCCCTCGGGGATTGATTCGCCGCTTTTCTTATACTGTGCGTAGACATAATTGTAGGAGCCTGAAATGACATTGGCGCTGAGGTCATGGTGCTTGATCTCAAGACCGTCATCCAGAACCGCGACTACTGCGCCGTCTCCGCTGACAGCCTTCCTCCACGCCTCGAAGAAAAGACCGTCAATCATGTCCGACTTGAGGTAATAGCCGGATGCCTCCGGGCTGGTGGCTCTGATGTACCACTGATGGTTTATCAGCGGATCATTGCCGTAGCTCACGGTGAGCACCCCGGAGACTGTTCCGGATGTGGATGTGGCCTCGTAAGGCACTTCCTCCGTTGTGAGAACGAAATCCGGATCGGAGAGCCTCTCTGAATTGAACCGGAATACAGGATATCCGTCGTCTCCGAGAACAAGAGAGCCGTTTTCTGTGGAGGCACTGAGGTAGGAGTAGTCCGAGCTCCCTAGTTTGTAGATAACCGCGGAGTCCTTTCCGTTAAGCACGTCAAGGCTGACGCTGATATTGGCTGTGCCTGAGCCTGAATCTGATGATCCGCCGCCGCTGCTGCTACTGCCGCTTCCGCCGCAGGAGGCAAGGGAAAGCGCTGAGACTATTGCAAGTATTAATTCTGATTTTCTGAATTCCATATTCCGAATATCCTGCCTTAATCATTGAAATGGGCCGGCCTGATGCCTGCAGCTACATCTTTCCGAACTGGATGCCGGCATCTGTCTGCGGCATAACTGACTTGACGTCAGGGCTTTCCTTCAGAATTTTGAAAATGCGCTGGAAATCGCTGAAATCCGAAGCCTCGGCAGTGAACCTGCGGCCGTTTTTTTCTGCAGAGATTCCGGCAGGCACGCAGTCGGCGCCCGCGGTCCTGCACTTGAAGGTGACGGTCTTTCTGAGAAGTATCCCCCTGGTCTCGCCATCCCTCACAATGAAGGCAAGATAATCCGGATGATCAGATTTCTCTTCGTACACAGGACTGTTGCCGAACAGGCCGGCTGCTCCTTCCGGCAGCGCTCCGGAACCGGAGACAGCAGTGTCAATCCTGAAGTCGGTATAGATGGTGTAACCGGTGCCGTTGTATTCAGCATGCTCGGAGGCACTCACTGCAAGAGGGAAGGCAAGAAGCGCCGCCGCACCGAGAAGATATGACTTTATCATAGACAGACATCTCCATGAAGTAGATGAAACAGGATAAAACTGACGCAACACTGACAGGCGATTATACAATGCAGTGACAGGCTCAGAATTTTAAGTATGTAAAACTTTAGAGAAGAAAGCCGCCCTGCCGGGACTCGCAGGACGGCCGTCAAGTGATGGCCTGTGCCACGTGAAAGGCACAGGATGGAGAATCAGCGGATGCCCCTTGCCTGCTTGATGACTTCCCAGGCGGCATTGCAGAGCTCGAACTTCTCCGTCTCCGCCTTAATCATGCTCTCCGGAAGCCCTCTTGCGCGGAGCTTGTCAGGATGGTGCTTGTTGGCCTCGCGGCGGTAGGCCTTCTTGATGGTTCTCTCGTCGTCAGAAGAGGACACATGAAGAATCTCGTAGGCCCTCTGAAGGTCGAGCCTGCCGCTCGCAGCCTTCTCGTTGTCGGTCTCCTCCCTTCTGCGGTAGGAGCTGCCGCCGCCGTAACTGCTGCCACTGTAGCTGCTTCCGCCGGAGCTTCCGCTGCTGTAACTCCTTCCGCTTCCGCTGTAGCTGCTGCCTGAGCTGCCGCCGCTGCTGTAGCTGCTTCCGCCGCCGAAACCGTTATTGAAGCTGCTGCTGAATGCCTTGAACTGCAGGTTGGACTTCAGGATCTCCTGAGCCTCCTCGGCGCCTACGCCGAGTATCCCTGCGACCTCGATGAAGCGCCTGAGCTCGCTCTGGGAGATATTGAGATCCGCTGTCGCAATATCGGATATCATGTTCAGCAGGAAATACCTCATCCTGCTGTCGCGGCGCATGAACCCGAGCACATTGCTGAGCCTTGACTGATACTCGGACTCTCCCGACATGAACACGCGCATGAACTCATTTGCCGCGTCGGGATTTCCGGAGCAGAGACGGGAGGCATAGGCCTGGGCCTGCTGTACGCTCTGCGGGGGTATCTGACCCTCACCGGCCTCGACATAGCCTGCTGCCGCGAACACTGCCTCGACTATCTCAACCGAGTTCTCCGCGGAGTATTTTTTCCTGCTGCCGGAAACCGAGGGAGTCGCGCTGCCGAGAAGCGCAAGTCCGAAAAAAATAACGAGCGGAATCCAGGTTCCGGTCATTGCGCTTATAACGACTCCGAGCAGCAGGCAGCCGCAGCCGCAGCCCTCATTCTGTTCATTGCTGGTCATGGTATTTCTGCACCGTAATAAATTTCCGGAATTTTATCAGGTTCTGCGGAAGATGACTATTGCTGTGCCATCAAACGCCCGCTGTACGCTGAATTATTCAGCCCTGCCATTGCCCTCCAGTAGCTCATCAGCCTGCCTGAGCCTCGCGGGCGTCCCGACATCAAGCCAGAGCCCGCTGATCTTCTCGGCAAGGACCAGCCCCTCACGTGCCCATTTTCTGAGATACGGGGCAAGCTTTATCTTGCCTTCCGGCACATCGCTGAAGAGCTCCGGAGAGTAGACCGCGGCTCCGGTGAAGGTGAGCTGCCTTTCCCCGGAGAGATGCCCGTCTCTGCCGATGGAGAAATCCCCCTCCGGATGGTGCGGAGGGTTGTCCGCCAGGAATACCCTTGCCCTGATGCCTTCTGGCAGCGCTCTTGTAAGAGTGCTGTAGCTGCAGGTCATGAGGCAGTCGCCGTTCACGACAAGGAACGGCTCGGTTCCAAGAAGCGGGAGAGCCTTCCTGATTCCGCCTGCGGTCTCGAGGCCTCCCGGGATCTCGTCAGACCAGCTTATCCTCACTCCGAAGCGTCTCCCGTCTCCGAGTCCCTCGTGAAGGACCTCCGGGAGCCAGGCGGTGTTTACCACGATATCCTTGATGCCCGCCTCATCGCGGATCTTCCCGATATGGCGGACAATAAGGGGAACGCCTCCGGCCCTGAGCATCGGCTTCGGACACGTGTCGGTAAGGGGGCGCATCCGTTCGCCGCGCCCGGCGGCCAGGATCATTGCCTTCATCAGAATACCCCGCATTCAGAGAGGAGATCATAAAGCCCGGAGAGTTCCGGATACCTGAGGAGAGTCTCCTTCACGTATGAGATGGTAAGCGGAATGTCGCGGAGATGCCCGCGCTTACCGTCTCTCACCGCGAGGCGGACGAAGATTCCCGCTGCCTTGAGGTGGCGCTGCAGGCCGGTGAAGTCGAATGCCCTTTTCACCCCCTCGCGCGAAAGTCCTCCGCAGAGTCCTCTGGAGTCTGCGGAGTCATACCATTCATCAAAGAGCTTGCCGCGGAAATCCGGGGAAAGCCTGAAATAGCAGTCCTCGATGAGGGATGCCAGATCGTAGGTCAGAGGTCCCTTCACCGCGTCCTGGAAATCAATAATGCCGAAAGTGTCCTCAGGTGTCAGCATTATGTTGCGGCAGTGGAAGTCACGGTGCATGAAAACATATGGCTGCGCGAGAACCGCATCAGCGATTGTGCTGAAGTACGGAGCGAACTCGGATGCAGCAGGCGTACGCCCTGTAAAGAACCTTTCCGGACGGCCGTCATCCCCGGCAGCCGGCACCTCCCGGAAGAACCAGTCAGTGAAAATCGCCAGCTCCCTTTCGATGAACGGACGGTCAAAGAGCGGAAGTCCGTCGGACGGGACTCCCGCGAGATGCCCGCATACGCTGAGGGCAGTCTCGTAAAGATCATGCACGGCCTTTTCATCGCCGCCTTTTACGGCATCCTCAAGCGAGGTGCCGCCGAGATCGCGCTCATGGAGGAAGCCGCGGTCGAGATCCGCATGGAGAACTTCTGGGACAGTGAAGCCTGCGGCGGAAAGCCTCGCGGCTATATCGCAGAATTCCCTGTTTTTCTGGGTTTCGGGAGGAGAATCAGCAAAAATTCCCTCATCTGAGCGGTAGTATTTCCTGAAGCTCGCGTCGCCTGCGAGAGGCTCGAGATTCAGATCCTTCCTGCCGGTCACTTCTGCCGCCCATGAGGCCAGCTCTTCACTTCGTGTCATCGGTTCTCCCTCTGATTGAGTTCCGGCCCGGAGCCGGGACAGTGCGATTATAAACACGCCGGAGCTCATTTTAAATTCATTTGCCAGAGCTCCGGCCGCGTCAGTTTGCCGAAATGACGGAAAATTTTTATAATATCGGAGGCGCCTCTCCATGACAGGTGCTTTCGTTGCCTACAGCAGCCCTTGAGCTCCGGGATAGTACAGTGAAAAACAGCAGCAGAAACATTTTTGGCGGCACGGCCTGCCGCAGGGAAAGACATTCAGGGCTGAACACCAGGCTGTTCAGGCTGACAGCCGTTGCGGCCGTGCTTCTCTCCCTGCCCGAGGCGGCAATGGCCATAAAGTCTGACGGCAGCAATCCTTTCCCGAACTTCAGCCCGAGCTGCTACTTCGGCGTCAAGGACTACCGCCCCAACTCGCCTGACGAGGCTGAGCAGCCCATTCATGTAACAGCAGAGCAGGTAAGCACCGAGGACCGGAACAAGGTAACCCTCACCGGCGAGGCCAACATCGAGCAGGGAAACAGGTTCATCCATGCTGATGAGATCTATTACGATCACGAGAGCGGGGACATGCACGCAAGAGGCAACATCTACTACGAGGACGGCGTCATAACGGTTGACCGCTCGGAGCGGATGAAAGGCAACCTCCGGAACAGGAAGCTTGACGCGGAGAAGTCCGTGTATGAGATCCACGGCGGGCCTGCGCACGGCAAGGCTGACCGCATCATCTACGACCAGGAGACGAAGAGGGCCATCATGAAGGGCGCGGACCTCACGACCTGCGCGAAGAACAACAATGTCTGGTCCCTCCACGCCTCAACTCTCGACATTGACCAGAACGAGGTGTTCGGCTCGGCATGGAACACCTCCATCTGGATTTACGACACCATTCCGGTATTCTATTTCCCGTACCTGAACTTCCCTATCCAGAACAAGCGCAAGAGCGGCCTCCTGTACCCGCTCTTCACCCAGAACTCGACTGACGGAACCGACTACGCGCAGCCGATCTACTTCAACTTTGCCCCGAACTACGACATGACCTTCACCCCGAGGATGATGTCAAGAAGAGGCACGCTGTTCTCCGACGAGTTCCGCTACATGATCACCCCGAACCACCGCGGAATCCTCTACGGCTCCTACATCGGGAACGACTCCATAGAGAAGCACGAGGATCCCGAGCTCGAGAAGCGCTGGTACGTCAGGTTCACCCACGCGTCATCCTTCCTTAACGGCAAGGTCAACGCAGGGATCAACTACCAGAAGGTGAAGTCCGGCGACTACAACTATTTCAGCGACTTCTCCGACGGCTCCGCAACCACATCCCTTGCGCAGACCGCCTGGCTCACCTGGACGCCTGTCGACTTCACCACGGTTACGGTAAGCGCCGAGAACTACCAGATCATCATACCGTCAACTGTCAAGCCCTTCGAGCTTCTGCCGAGGGTCAGCGTCAGGACGCTCTGGCCGGTTGACCGCTACTCTCTCACCACCTACGCCGAGTACAGCGACTTCAGGCACCATGACGACGGCATGAGCGATGGCGGCTACACCGGAAAGCGCATGCACTTCGAGGGGGATCTCAATGTCCCCATCATCAACCGTCCTTACCTGCAGCTCAACAGCGAAATGAAGCTGATGTACACGGTCTATTCGCAGAACATCCCGGGACAGCTCAACTGGTACAACACCTATCTCGGCTTTGACGGCCTCGAGGACAACGTGACAAGGTTCATCCCGACGTTCAAGATCGGCGGCCACCTCGTACTCGACCGGGATTACGAGCTCTTCGGCAGAAAATACACCCACACCATCGAGCCGACCGTGCAGTACTACTACGTCCCGTACCGCAATCAGAAGAATATCGGGCTCTATGACACCACTGACCGCTACTCGGACTACTACTACCTCTTCGGCGACGGGCGCTTTGCCGGCATAGACCGCATAAGCGACGAGAACCGCCTCACGATAGGCCTTGTCTCAAGGGTGTACAAGCAGAACAATGACGAGATCGCGAGGTTCTACGCCGGACAGTCGATCTACCTTACTGACCAGAAGGTCACGCTGAATCCCTCCGACAAGAAGTCGGATCTCAGCAGGTCGCAGCTCAGCCTCGGACTTGATCTGCACCCCAACAAGTACATCAACTACTCGGGCGATCTCGCCTACGATACCGAGTCCCGCCACATCCAGCGCGGCGGAAGCGCTCTCGAGTACCGCGACGAGGGCGACCGTATCGCCCAGATCAACTACCGCTACACCAGGGACGGCAACCGCGTCATGTTCGGCAGCAAGAAGGTTGACCTCTCTCAGCTCGGCGTGCTCGCAGCCTTCCCGCTCAGCCCGGAGCTCAGGCTGGATTTCGAGTACTATTATGATATGGAGCAGAAATCCTCGATTGACCGGGCCATAAGAATCAAGTACGACTCCTGCTGCTGGGCCTTTGCCCTTTCCGCAGAGCAGCAGAACAAGCCTGACAACCGTACCATGACCGCGGAGCGCGACACGAGGTTCGGCTTCAAATTCGAGATGAAAGGCCTCGGAAGCATCGGCACCAAGGACTCCAAGGGCGAGCTTGACACCAGGCTGATGCCCTACAGCCAGCCTTTCAACCTGTCTGACTGATCTCAAGAAGGAACAGAACATGAAAAAAATCCTGCCTGTCATTCTAACCTGCCTTTCGGCACTCCTCCCGGCAGCAGCCGGCGCCGAGGAAAAACTTGATGACATAGCGGCCGTAGTCAACAGGGATGTTATTCTTACCTCCGAGCTTGACAGCTTTGTCAATAAGATAAAAAGCCGCGCCCAGAAATCCGGTGAGGCCCTGCCTGACGAGATAACCGTGAGGCGCGAGGCCCTGAAGAACCTGATGTCAAAGAGCCTTATCCTCCAGCTCGGGAAGCGCTACGGCCTTGAGATAAACGACGTGCAGCTCGATCAGACCATTTCCGCAATGGCAAAGAGGGACGGCAAGACCGTTGACCAGTTCTACGCAGGAGCCTACCGTGACAAGGGCCTGAGCCCGCTTGAGACCCGAAACGAGATCAGGGAGCAGATGATGATTGAGGAGCTCCAGAGGAGCGAGCTCCGGAGGAGAATCAACATCAGCAACCAGGAGACCGACCAGCTCGCGAAGGCCCTGGAGCAGGAGGGGTACGGCTCGGCGCAGTACCAGCTTGCAGACATTTCCGTTACAGGCGACAGCAGCGCGTCGACCGCCGAGAGCATCGCAAGGCGCGCGAGATCCGGCGAGGACTTCGCGAAGCTTGCCCGCCAGTACTCCTCGAACCCGAGAGCCCCGCAGGGCGGCTACATCGGCTGGGTGCCCGAGAAGGCGCTGCCCGCCGCATCAGGCAGGATGCTTGAGGGAAGCAAGAAAGGAGACATAATCGGCCCTCTCCCGACCTCGGACGGATTCATCATCATCAAGATCCTTGACATCAAGAGCGGCGCTGCAGAGGCGCTTGAGCCAGAGAAGGAATACCGCGCAAGGCATATCCTCATCAAGCCGACCCCGATAAGGTCCGATGCCTCGGTGGAGGCGGATCTCAGGACTCTCAAGTCAAGGGCCGAGAGCGGCGAGGACTTCGGAGCGCTCGCAAAGAAGTTCTCGGAGGATCCTGGCTCTGCGCCCAACGGCGGCGAGATGCCTTTCGCGAAGCCCGGCATCTTTGATCCGGCATTTGCGGCTGCGCTCGTGAAACTCAGTCCCGGCGAGATAAGCGACCCGGTCAGAAGCTCCTTCGGCTGGCATATCATCAAGCTCGAGGAGGTGCGGAGTGATCCTGACACCATGGCTGTCTACCGCGACAAGGCCTATCAGATCCTCTACAGCCGCAAGTTCTCGGACGCGCTTGAAGACTGGCTCTCGGAGCTGCGCGGCTACGCCTATATAAAGATACTTGATCCGGTTCTCTCGAGAGCCGGCGTGAAGGAGGATCAGCTCAAATGATTCCGCGTCTTGCCATAACTACAGGAGAGCCTGCCGGAATAGGCCCTGAGATTGCCCTGGCGCTTGGAGATAAGGCCGCAGAGGCACAGTACGTGCTCATAGGCGACAGGAGGCTCATAGAGAGGAACCTCCGTGAGTCGGGCCGCCCGGACTGGAAGGTGGCTGAATACGATCCGGCAGTCAGAAATGCCCAGGAGCCCCATGTGCTTACAGTGCTTGACATTGAGGCTCCGGAGAAAGTCGAGCACGGCGTGCTGAACAAAAATAACGGGAAATACGTCACTGAAATCCTGAGGCGCGCCGGAGAGGGAGCGCTCAAGGGCGAGTTTGACGCGATAGTCACCTGCCCGGTGCAGAAAGGGATAATCTGCGACGCAGGGATCCCCTTTACCGGACACACCGAGTTCTTCCGCGATCTTGCGGGCGTCAGGGAAGTCGTGATGATGCTTGCGACGGACGGGCTCAGGGTTCCTCTGGTCACCACCCATGTTCCGATCCGCGAGCTCGCCGACACCATCACGAGCGATCTTATCAAGAGAGTCGTCAGGATCCTTAACTCCTCCCTTATCGAGTATTTCGACGCTCCTGTTCCCCGAATCTTCGTCTGCGGCCTCAACCCGCACGCTGGCGAGAACGGGCATCTCGGGCACGAGGAGATCGACACCATCATCCCCGCGCTCGAAGACCTCAGGAAGGAGGGGATTGACCTCGCCGGTCCCCTGCCCGCAGACACGGTCTTCCAGCCCAAGTACATGGAGCAGGCCGACTCGATTCTCGCAATGTACCATGATCAGGGGCTCCCTGTGCTCAAGTACCGCGGCTTCGGCCATGCGGTGAATATCACGCTCGGGCTCCCCTTCATCAGGACCTCGGTTGACCACGGGACTGCGCTTGATCTCGCCGGCACCTTCCGGGCCGATACCGGAAGCCTTTTCTATGCCGTAAAGACCGCGCTTGAGATGGTTCAGGCAAAGAAGAAATTTGAAAGCCGCTCATGAGAAAGGTATTTGCAAAAAAGTCCTTCGGACAGAACTTCCTCCGCGATGAGGGCGTTATAGCGCGAATTGTCTCGGAAATCAGCCCGAAGGAGGGTGAGAACCTCATTGAGATCGGACCCGGCCTCGGCGCGCTCACTGAGCCTGTGGCGGATCTCACTGATCATATAACTGTCATAGAGCTTGACCGCGAGCTTGCCGAGAAGCTCCGGCACCATCCCTTCATCAGGGAAAAGCTTGACGTGGTGGAGGAGGATGCCCTGAGGGCTGATTTCAGGAGATTCAGGACAGATGAGCGGAAGCTCAGGATCTACGGCAACCTCCCTTACAACATCTCGACCCAGTTGCTCTTCCACCTGATGGAGTTCGAGTCTGACATCTCGGACATGACCTTCATGCTGCAGAGGGAGGTGGTTGATCGTCTGACTGGCGCGGTCTCAACAGCGGATTACGGCAGGCTTTCAGTGATGGTCCAGTACCATTTCCATGCCGAGAAGCTCTTCGACGTGTCCCCAGACTCGTTCATACCCGCCCCCAAGGTCTGGTCAAGCATCGTGCGCCTCACTCCACTTAAGGAGAAGCCTTCGGTTGCCAAGGACGAGAAGTTCATGGGGATTATGGTTAGGGACGCCTTCAACCTGAGGCGCAAGACCATAAGGAACAGCCTCGGCGCGTTCGTGTCCGGCGGGGAGCTAGAGGAGCTCGGCTATGATCCGAGGCTCAGGGCTGAGAATCTCACAGTTGACGATTTCGTGAGGATCTCAAACTTTGCATATGACAAGAAGGCGGATGCTGCAAATCCGGAAGGCAGAAAATGGCTGTATATATAGTCGGCGACATCCACGGCTGCTTTGACGAGCTGAGTGTCCTTCTGAACCGGGCCGGATTCAGGAAGGACTGCGATCAGCTCATGACCACCGGAGACATTGTCGGTCGCGGCCCCAAGTCTCTTGACACGATTAAGTTCATCAGGGATATCGGCGCGGTGAGCGTGCTCGGCAATCATGATCTGAACGCAATTGCCTGTGCTATGGGGCTCAGGAAGGCCAAGCCGAGCGACCGGCTTGACGAGCTTCTCTCGGCTCCTGACCATGCAGAGCTTATCGACTGGCTCCGCAGACGCCCCGTCATGTACCGTCTCGCAGGAAAGGATGCCGTGCTGGTACACGCCGGAGTGTCGCCCTCATGGAGCGTTGCAGAGGCTGAGAGCCGCGCGCGGGAGCTTGAGGAAGTCCTGAGGTCCGATAAAATAGGTTGGCTTCTCTCCAACATGTACTATGACGAGCCGGATCTCTGGGATCCTTCAAGCACCGGAATAAAGAGGCTCCGCTATATTGTAAGCGCGTTCACCAGAATGAGGATGTGCTACGCCGACGAGAGGCTCGACTTCCTCAGCAAGTACACTCCGGAGGACTCAGCCGGAACCGGGCTTATTCCCTGGTATGATCTCTCGCTGAAACCTGCGGAGACCGTATATTTCGGGCACTGGGCCGCCCTTCAGGGAAAATCCGACAAAAAATGGGCCGTTGCCCTCGACACAGGCTGCGTCTGGGGAGGGAAGCTTACTATCCTGAACCTTGACAACTGCCAGAAATCAGCGGTTAAGGCTTTCAGCACCTATAAGCCCATAAGCAAAAAGCAGTAAATAGAGAAAAGCGGGTCATCCGCCGCCCCGCTTCATTCATGAAAGCCAGCCCGTATTACTCCGCGATGCGACGGTACTCGATAATTTCAAACGGATAGTCATTTTTGCTGTCAGCAATATGGCTCGAAACCGAAGTTACGCTCCATTTGCGTGATCCGCCCTCGAGCCTCGGGAAAAAGGTGTCCATTCCCGGTATTACCGTCTTCACCATGGTGAGCATCAGGCTGTCGCAGTAAGGAAGGGCCTGACGGAAAATCGTTGCGCCGCCGACGACAAATGCTTCGGTCAGGCCATCACTGACGCAGCTCCTGCAGGCATCCTCAAAGCTTGAGGCGGTCTCAACTCCATACCTCGGGCCGTAGTCAGAATTTCCGGTAACAACGAGAGTCCTGCGCCCTGGGAGCTGTCTCCTCATCATCGAGTCGAAGGTTTTGCGTCCCATGATCATGGTATGGCCCATCGTTGCCGTCTTGAAATGCAGGAAATCAGCAGCCAGGTGCCAGGGAAGCGCCCCGTTCCGGCCGATGCCGTAATTCTGATCCAGGGCCGCTATGGCAACAAGACGAAGACTGCCGAACATGGATATACCTCTGCTGCTATGTTTACTTCCGGTTATTTTACATACAGACCGGAAATTCTGCAGAATTAAAAAACTCTGAAAACGGAGAAAGATCAAACAACCGGCTTTTTCCGGTAAAAGAGAAGAGTGGGAACCGCAAGCCCTACCCCGATCGCAAAGATTACCGCAGCGGAGCCGAAGCTGTCGCGCACTGCCCTTTCGGCAAGCGCGTCGGTATAGCCCATATGCGCAAGCCTCACAATCGAGTCGAGCGCGGAGAAAAGCTGTCTCCCAGGGATCAGCGGGACTATGGACGCGACGGTGAATACCGGGCGCGGGATCCTGAGACAGCGGGCGACAATAACGAAAGCAAGGCCGATGGCTGTCGAGGCAAGGAGCGTCGAGAACAGGATTGGGATACCGTTCAGCATCGAGATGTCCCTGATTATCCTCCCGGTGCCTCCTGCAACGGCACAGTACAAGAGGAGCTTCCAGGGCACATTGAAGAGCATCGCGAAGCTTACGGCCGGAACCGTCGCGAGCAGAAAATCCGTGATGATGAACAGCGGTGTGATTTCCATCAGAGTATGCCTCCGAACAGGAACGAGGCAACGAAGATCCCGAGAACCGCTGAGAAAATCAGCATCAGCGCCTCGGTAAGCCTCACGACAGCCATAAGGTAGAATCCCTTGATGCCGTCAAGTACGGAGTTCATCAGGGGCACTCCTGGAATGAGGTAGAGCACTGCCGCAACGATGCTGGGGTCGCCGACCGGCGACATCGAGAGCACGAGTTCCATGATCTCGGCAGCGCTCACCGAGCAGAACGCAGAGGTCGCGAAGATCGGAAGTACATTGAACCGTCCCTTGATCATGAGGAACTTGATGGCGCTCCCGAATGAGGCTGCAACTGCGGCTGTGAGTGCCGGGAGATAGTGGGCGCCGGAGAGAAGCGCGAAGGTCCCGCAGGCAAAGCCTGTGAACGGTATGAGGAGCCACAGGGAGTATTTGCTGCGGTGGATCGCGGAAATCCGGTGGGAAAGCGCCCGGAAATCCTTGATCTTCCCGGTCTCGGCATGAATGCAGAGACGGCCGATGTTCGTCACGTAGCGGAAATTGGTGCCGAATCCGTTTATTTTGGCAAAAGAGACAGCGGATCCTGAGCGGACAACGGCATAGGACGGCTCAACCGAAATCTGTATATCGCTGAGGCCGAACGCCTTGGCGAGCCTTGCCGGCATCTGCTCGGCAAGCCTGGTCTCCGCGCCGTTCTCAATCAGCGAGGCGGAAACGTACGACAGTAGATCCGTTGCGTATTTGAGATCCTGCGCCGTAAGCTCCTGAGGCTGCTCAGCCCCGCTGTCACTGTTCATCATTCAGTATCGGTTCCGGATTCCCCTTCCGTGTCCTCCGGCTCATACTCCTCATCAAAATCATCATCCGCATCGGCTGACGCGACAGGCGCAGCCGGCCCGGGCTCATTATCCCATCTGAGATCCTCGGCGCTGACTTCGTCAGCTCCTGCCTCATCAGCACGCGGCATCTCGAGGAGAAGATCCTCGACGTACCTAACAAGCTCGTCAGTGCCGTCCTTATTGGAAGCCGAGATAATGAAGTACTTTCCATTATATCCCGTTTTCCGGACAGTCTCCTCGGCAATCTTCTCGGCGTCCTCGGTAAGATCCTTCTTGTTGAACACAAGTACCCGCGGCTTCGCGAAGAGCTTCGAGCTGTATTTCTCGAGCTCACCGAGTATGGTCCTTGCGTTGTCGGCAGGATCCGAGCCGTCAACCGGCAGGAGATCGACGATATGGATAAGCACCCTGCAGCGCTCGAGATGGCGGAGGAAGCTGTAGCCGAGTCCTGCGCCCTCAGATGCCCCCTCGATGAGTCCCGGTATATCCGCGATCACAAAGGAATGGCGGTCGCCGATCCTGACGACACCGAGACTCGGTACAAGAGTGGTGAACGGATAGTCCGCAACCTTGGGCCTTGCCGCGGAAACCGAGCGGATGAAAGTCGACTTGCCCGCATTGGGAAGGCCGAGGAGGCCCACATCAGCGAGGAGGAGCAGCTCGAGCGCGAGCAGTCGGCTCTCGCCCTTGGTGCCGTTCGAGTGCTGCATAGGCGTACGGTTAATGGAGCTCTTGTATCTGGTGTTCCCGAGTCCGTGGTAGCCGCCCTTCGCGACAAGGAGCTTCTCACCGTCCTTCGTGAGGTCGCCGATGAACTCGCCGGTATCGGCGTCATGGACCCTGGTTCCGACCGGAACGGTCACGAACTTGTCAGCTCCGCCGTGGCCGGTGCAGTTCGCGCCCCTGCCGTTCTCGCCTCTCTCCGCGGTGAAGAAGCGCTCGAACTGAAAGTCGACCAGCGTATTGAGAGCAGCGCTCGCGACAAGATATACGCTTCCGCCGTTGCCGCCGTCGCCGCCGTCAGGTCCGCCCTTGGGGATGTATTTCTCACGCCTGAAGCTTACACAGCCGTTGCCGCCGTCGCCGGCAGTAACCTGGATCTGGGCCTCGTCAACAAATTTCATATCCCGCCTCCGCTAAACACGAAAAAAGCCCGGACGAGCCGGGCTTGCGACAAACGAAAGAATCAATTACTGAGCTTCCGCAGGTGCTGCAACCACACTGATGTAAGTGCGGTTCTTGGCGCCGCGTACGGAGAACTGAACAGTTCCTGCTGCGGTTGCGAAAATAGTGTGATCTCTTCCGAGGCCTACATTCTCACCCGGGTGGAAATGAGTGCCGCGCTGACGCGCGATAATGTTTCCAGCCTTTACAGTCTCACCGCCGAAGCACTTAACTCCGAGGCGCTTGCTTTGGGAATCACGTCCGTTGCGTGATGAACCGCCAGCCTTCTTATGAGCCATTTTCTACTCCTTCCTCAAAACTTAAGCGTTAATGCCGGTAATCTTAACTTCAGTAAACCACTGACGATGGCCGGTGACCTTCTGGAAATGCTTGCGGCGGCGGAACTTGGTGATGGTAACCTTGTCTGCGCGACCCTGCTTGAGAATCTCAGCGGTAACCTTGCCGCCATCGACATAAGGAGCACCGAGCTTGACATTTGCGCCGTCTGCGACTGCGAGAACCTTGTCAAACTCAACGTGTCCGTCGGCTGACTCGATCTTCTCTACACGGATCACATCATCAACCGCAACACGCTGCTGCTTGCCGCCAGCTACGATAACTGCGTACATTTAGAAAACTCCATTCAGTCCTCTGTGGCCTTTCGGGCACACGAGGAGCACAAAATTAAAAAATATGGCAATATTTTACCAAAAGCCGGCAGATTTTCAAGCATTAAAGATCATTCGGCGATAAAAATACCTTGGTCCGCGTTCTGGGACGGTAAGCCGCCGCACTTCCGGTTCCCGGACTCACCGTGCGCTGATGTGTTTTGCTCCTGACTGGTGTATCATTGCATTATA
>Ga0256404_1006387_pt1 | contig 19585 bp, 15 predicted proteins | sample RumenRJG_01DNA_FD_185990 | JGI IMG/M metagenome (GOLD analysis project Ga0256404, IMG submission 185990) | Bovine rumen microbial communities from Lethbridge, Alberta, Canada - RJG_01 | ecosystem: Host-associated > Mammals > Digestive system > Stomach > Rumen | place: Canada: Alberta | collected...
AATCCTCTAAGATCGCTATTGCTAGCTCTTTTTAAAGAAATTGTCTCCTTCGTCTTTCGACTAGGAGCCCTTTTTCGGTGCTTATTTGCTTAAGCTTCCTTACATTGTTTAATTTACAAGGTACACCGCTGACCCCCGCTAGGGGACAGCTTTTATATTCTAGTACAACCAAAAATTGATGTCAATATTAAGTTTTTTAAATTGTTCATTTTGTGCAAAATGACCGGGTTTTTCTGCGTAAAATTTCCTGTTTCGTGCAGTTTATACAGTTTTCGGCCTGTTTTCCGGGCCTTCCTCCGTGCTCCCGGCTTCTTTCCAGTCCCGTACAAACTGCTCCGCTTCCGTAAGAGGAGAAGTCTGTCCTTTCAGACGCAGCGACACACGGGGCTTTGTTCCCGCTTCCACCCGAAGCCTTCCTTTATACCTTTCTTTTCCGTACAGTGCTGAGACCTGGCGGAGGTCGAATGCGCACAGCGTGAAATAAAGCGATCCCGCTTTCTGCGTGATCTCCTGCATTCCGATTCGTCCGGCTTCCGCCCGGAGCAGGGCGACCCGAAGAAGGCTGTCCACGGCATCCGGCGGGTCGCCGTAGCGGTCAATCAGCTCATCCATAAGATCCTCCGCCTCCTCCTTCGTTTCCACAGCGGAGATCCGACGGTAGATATCCATGCGCTGCGCCTGCGAAGAGATATAGCTCTCCGGCAGATGCGCCTGCACTGCAAGATCCGCGGAGCACTCGATGCGCGCCGCCTTCGGCTCTCCCTTTTCCTCCCGGACCGCCTCTTCCAGCAGCCGGAGGTACATATCATAGCCGACATCGGTCATATGGCCGGACTGTTCGGCGCCCAGAAGACTTCCTGCCCCCCGGATTTCAAGGTCCCGCATCGCAATTTTAAATCCGGATCCGAATTCGACAAACTCCCGGATGGCGGAAAGCCGCTTTTCCTGCACTTCCGTCAGGACCTTGCCTTTGCGGAACGTCAGATACGCGACCGCCTGCCGGCTGGATCGGCCGACTCGACCGCGAATCTGGTGCAGCTGCGCAAGCCCCATCCGATCCGCGTCTTCTATTATTAATGTATTTACATTCGGGATGTCGATTCCGGTTTCAATAATCGTCGTGCAGACCAGAACCTGGACCTGTCCGTCGGTCACGTCATCCATAACCTCCGAAATCGTCCGCCGGTCCATTTTTCCGTGCGCAATTCCGATACGTACCTCCGGGCCCAGGAGCTTCTGCAGCCGATGTGCTGTTCTTTCAATATCCTCGATTCGGTTGTGCAGATAATAAACCTGTCCGCCCCGCTGTAGCTCCCTCCGGATCGCCTCGGTCAGAAGGGACCAGTCCTGTTCGACTACGAAGGTCTGTACCGGCACGCGGTTCTGCGGCGGTTCCTCAATGTAGGAAATGTCCCGCAGCCCGCTGAGTGCCATGTTCATCGTTCGGGGAATCGGGGTCGCGGAGAGCGTCAGGATGTCTATCCCTTTGGAGATTTCCTTAATATGCTCTTTCTGCGAGACTCCGAAGCGCTGCTCTTCATCCACTATCAGAAGCCCCAGATTATGAAACTTTACATCCTTCTGCAGAAGGCGGTGCGTCCCGATGACAAGGTCGCATTTCCCGGAGGCAATGTCCCTGCGGACATCGGCGCCGGTCTGGTAGCGGCTCAGAAGCCGAATATTGACAGGAAACCCATAAAATCGATGCAGCGCCGTCTCATAATGCTGCTTCGCCAGAACCGTAGTGGGGCAGAGAAGCGCCGCCTGTTTTCCGCTGAGAATGCATTTCATTACCGCCCGCAGAGCAACTTCCGTTTTCCCGTACCCGACGTCTCCGCAGAGAATTCGATCCATAGGGACCGGCTGTTCCATATCGCGCTTAATCTCTTCTGTGCAGCGCAGCTGGTCGTCTGTTTCCGTATATTCAAAGTTGTCCTCAAATTCCCGCTGCCACTCATTGTCCGGGTCAAAGGCGAAGCCAGGCGTCCGGCTTCTTTCTGCGTAAAGCTTCAGCAGCTTCTGCGCCATTTCCTTCGCCGAGGCTTTCGCGCGCGTTTTGCTCCGTTGCCAGTCGCTTCCCCCGAGCCGCGAAATTTTTACATGCGCGTCCTCTCCGCCGCCGATGTATTTGGAGACCAGATCCATTTGCGTACAGGGCACGTACAGGCAGTCGTTTCCCGCATATTCTATTTTAAGGTAGTCTTTCTCGAATCCGTCGACCGTGATTTTCTCCAGCCCCGCAAATGTTCCGATTCCGTGGTATTCATGAACGACAAGGTCTCCCGGATGCAGATCGGTGTAGGACTGGAGTTTCTGCGTGTTTTTATTCTCGCTTCTTCTCCGCTTTGGACGCGCCTGCTGGCTGCGGCGAATCTGCGTTTCCGTGAGGATCGCGATTTGCAGCTGCGGAAGCTCCAGGCCTCCGGAAAGTGTTCCCACTTCCAGAACGCATTCTCCCGATCGAAGCTCCGCGGTTGGATCCTGCTCGGTGCGGGCCTTGATTTTCTCCTGTCCCAGTGACTGCAGGAGAAGGTCCCTGCGGCGCGCATCGCCGGCCAGAAGAAGAACTGAATAGTTTCTTTTCTGGTACATGCGGAGGTCTTCGAAGAGACTCCGAAGGGATCCGTTGTAGGACGGAAGCTGCTTAGCCTGTACGCTGGCAAGGCTTCGGGGAGACAGCAGGGGCTTTCCGGATGTAAACATGCCCGCCATGAAAACCGGATAATTCTCCAGCAGCTCTTTTACTTCCTCCGTCCTGCGATAGTAAGCGTCCGGCTTTAGAAAAACATAGCCTGCGCTCTCCAGAACCTTAAAATCTTCCGCATGCCGTTTTTCCTCCTCGCGGAGCGTTTCCTCAATTTTTCCGGGCTCGTCCAGGAAAACCAGCGTGTTTTCCGGAAGATAGTCCAGTGCCGTCCGATATTCATAGAGGTAGGGAAGGTAGCGATCGGCAAAGGGAAGTGTAACCCGCTGCCGTAGCTTCTCCCGATCTTCCTCCAGGATTTGGATCCATTTTTCTCTTAGGTCCGTTTTTCTCTTTTTCCGTATTTTTTCTTCCGCCGCTTCAATCTGCCTTTCCAGATCCAGTGCGCCGGTCCCGCGAAGCAGGAGCAGCGTTTCCGCCGCAGGGAGAATCAGGCAGGTCTCGCAGGGCTCGGTCCGCCGCTGCGTGAAAATATCAAAGTAGGACAGTGTATCGATTTCATCGCCCCAGAATTCAAACCGAACCGGAGAAGTGTCTGCGGAGGAAAAAACATCCAGAATTCCGCCGCGGTGGGAAAACTGCCCAGGCCCTTCTACCTGTTCCGCCTGTTCATAGCCGATGCGAAGCAGCGCATCCAGGAGATCCTCGATTTTAACCTCCTGCCCGGCTCGGTATGTCAGCGCGGCCGCACGCAGTGTTTCGGGCGGAATGCACCGCTGCCGAAGTCCTTCTATGGTGGCAACTGTTACCGTAAAGCCTTCCTGCATGCGATAGAGAGCCTGCAGCCGCTTCTGCTCTTCCTGTCTTGAAACCGCATCCGCCCGGAAAAACGTAAATTCCCGGCTTCCCAGCTGCAGCACCGGCTCTTCTCCCAGCGCTTCCAGGTCGCGGACATAGTTCTCCGCGGCCGCTTCCTCCGCACACACGACCAGCAGCGGCCGCTGTTCCTTCTGCTGCAGCGCCGCCGCAAAGATTGCCCGTGAAACTTCTGATACACCGGAAAGGTAAAAAGGAAGTTTCCCTCCCTCCTGTATCTCCGGGAGGGAGGAAAGTTCCTTCAATTCAAGAAATTTTCTGCAGATTCCGTGCACTGCTTTGTTTTGCCCCTCTTTCTTTTTTCGGAAAAGGTCTGCCTATCTTACCATACGGTGCTCTGCCGCGGCAAGTTTTTCCGCTTCGTTTTCCGGCGTTTGCTTCCGCTGTGGAAAAAATTCAGGTTCCTACATTATTTTAATTATATTTCTGTGAATGTATCTTGTCATCTTATATAAATTATGATAATATAACTTAGTCATTTTACTTATAATTTCAGGTTTCCTTTGGAGTTGCTTCTATGGATTCTTTAAACGATATTTGGAATCAGGTTTTGGAAAAACTGAAGACTTCCCTTACCCCGACGGCCATGAACGCCTGGTTTTCGGACTGCCGCCCGGAGGAAATGACCGATTCCACCCTGATCCTGGTTACTTCGACCGATTTCAAGCGGGACATTCTTGTCAATAAATTTCGGGAGCCCATTGAGGCGGCACTTACGGACCTGTTCTCTTCCCCCATCCAGGTTCAGATCATGACCAGGGATGAACGGATGGCCTATCAGGAAAGCCGGGATATGGAAATGGAGAATTCCGCGTTTCCCGAAATTGCGGAATATACCTTCGATCGGTTCATCGTCGGTACCTCCAACCGCTTTGCGCACGCCGCAGCAATTGCCGTTTCCAACAACCCCGGGAAAGTTTACAATCCGCTGTTCATATATGGCAACTCCGGGCTTGGAAAAACGCATCTTCTCCTCAGCATCGGTCACGCCATCCATGAATCGCACCCGGACTTCAATATAGAATATGTAAAGGGCGATGAATTTACAAATCTTCTGATTTCCGCCATCCGGGACGGAACGACCGAACAGTTTCACAACCGCTTTCGAAATGTGGATCTTCTTCTTGTGGATGACATTCAGTTTATTGCAGGAAAAAGACAGACGCAAGATGAATTTTTCCACACATTCAATAAAATTTACGAAGCCGGTCACCAGATCGTAATCACATCGGATCGTCCGCCGATGGAAATGGCTACGCTTGACGATCGTCTGCGCACACGTTTTGAAGGAGGCCTGATGGCGGATATTCAGCCGCCGGATTTGGAAACCCGGATTGTTATTGTCCGCACGAAGGCAGCGCAGCTCGGTCTGCTCCTCCGCGATGATGCGGTTTCCTATATAGCTGAGAATATTACCACCAATATCCGTCAGATTGAAGGTGTCATCAAGAAGCTTACGGCATACAAGGAGATTCTTAACGATTCCATTGATATTGACTCTGTAAAGCGTGCGATTAAGGATGTCTCCCGCCTCGGAAATTATATTCCGACGCCGGAGGCGATTATTCGGGAAACGGCAAACTACTATCAGCTGAAGGAAACGGATATCCGCGGGCAGAATCGAAGCAAGAACATTTCTACCGCACGGCAGATTTCCATGTACCTCATCCGGACGCTGACAAATCTGTCTTTGAACGATATCGGTGCGGAGTATGAGAATCGAAATCATTCCACCGTTCTCTCTTCCATCCGGCGCATAGAGGATCTCATCAAGACTGATCCGGAAACCGCCGCCGTCGTTCGGGATATCACTTCAAACATAAACAGTGCGCTCTGATTTTCCACAGCGTCTTGTTCTTTGTTTGTTTTTTTCTGTTGGTTTCCGCAGACTTCTTGTTTTCGAAAAATCCGGCTGTGGAAAGAAATAAAATTTTCCACTTTTCTTTCCACATGACACATGGTTTCAGAAGGCTCTTTTTCGAACTTTTCAACAGAAAATCTGCCTACTACTAACGCTACTAAAAAATAAATAATATTTATTTATATATTTATTTTTAAAGAAAAGAAATTCTGATTCTTACTTTAACAGGAGGAAACGAAATGAAAGTCATCTGCGACAATGTCGTTCTTCAGGAAGCCGTCAGCATAGCATCGCGTGCTGTGGAGCAGAAAAACACGATTCTTGCGATGGAAGGTATTCTGCTTCAGGCAGATGCCGATCTGAAAGTGACCGGCTACAATCTGAAGAAGGGAATTTATATTACCGTTGACGCCGACGTAAAGGAGAAAGGCGGAATCGTCCTCTCCGCTCGGCTGCTCGGGGAAATTGTACGAAAGTTGCCGGACGGAATGGTGGAAATCACGTCCCAGGATGACGGACGGACGGAAATCCGCTGCGGGCAGGCAAAATACAATATTGTCGGTATAAACGAAGAGGAATATCCGGAACTTCCGGAAATGGAGGAAGGACACGAATTTCTCCTTCCGCAGAAAGTTATGCGGGATATGATCCAGCAGACGATTTTTGCGGCGGCGCAAAACAGCGGCAAGCCTGCCATTGAAGGGGAACTGTTTGAAGTAAAGGACAATACGATCACGCTGGTTGCCGTGGACGGCTTCCGTCTGGCGGTGCGCAGAGAGGAACTGGAGAAGAATCTGAGCGAAGACGTTCGCGAGGAGCAGTTTATTGTGCCGGCCAATGCATTGACGGATGTTGTGCGGATCTGCGGGGAAACCGGAGATATTGAAATTTCCGTCTGCAAGAAGCATGTTTTTTTCCAGTGCGACCGGACGGTTGTTGTAACCCGGCGTCTGGAAGGCCCGTTCCTGCAGTACAGCAATTCAATACCGAAGGATTTTTATCATGCCATCAAAATCCGCAGGGAGGAATTAACCGCGGCGGTGGAAAGAATCGCAATTGTCGCAAATGTACAGGATCCGGCACCGCTATATTTCCATATTGAAGGAAATGAGATTACACTGCGATGCGTAACGCCGCTCGGGAAGGCAAATGATGTATGCCTGTTTGAAGGAAACGAGGAACCGATGGAGATCGGATTCAATTATAAGTATCTGATCGATGTGCTTCGGGAGGCACCGGCAGAGGAAATTCTGTTCCGCTATAATGTAAGCTCCTATCCAATTGTCATCGAGCCGGCGGAAGGAGCAAAGAATTTCCTGTACCTGGTCCTGCCGGTCCGCATTCGAGGCGAAGAATAAAAAGATGGAGACCGTACGGATACATACGGAATTTATTAAATTGGAAAGCCTGCTGAAATACTGCGGACACTGCCTGACCGGCGGAGAAGCAAAGGGTCTCATTGCGGAAGGAAAGGTATCGGTGAACGGAGAAGTCTGTACGCAGAGGGGCAGAAAGATCCACGACCGGGATCAGGTCTCGGCGGAAGGTCGACAGTACGTCGTAAAGTATACCGGATGAATGTTGAAAAAATAGAACTGAATGGATTTCGGAATTTTGAGTGGGAAACAGCGGAATTTTCGTCGCATACGAATGTTATCTTCGGGAAAAATGCCCAGGGAAAAACGAATCTTCTGGAAGCCATTTATCTTCTGAGCTGCGGCCACTCCTTCCGGACCTCCGGAGATAGAGAGCTTGTTCATTTCGATTATGATTCGGCGCAGCTGATGGCGCAGGTCTTCAGCGGCGGCCGACAGCAGAATATCCGCATGGAAATCCGAGCCGGGAAAAAGACCGTACAGGTAAATTCCGTTCGTAAAGCAGTCGGGGATCTCGCGGATACACTGAAGACAGTTCTCTTTTGTCCGGAGGATTTATCTCTTGTAAAAGAGGGGCCGCAGGTCCGCAGACGGTTCCTGGATACGGCCATTTCGCAGAGCAGGCCGGCGTACAGGGATCTGCAGAAGAGCTACCGGGAGTATTACATTCAGAAAAAGCAGATACTGAAAGACTGGCGGGACATTCCCAGCCTCTTGGATACGCTGGATATCTATTCGGAGGGAATCTGCCGGCTGAGCGCGAAGATAATTCGATACCGGGCTTCCTATATATTGCGCCTGGCGCAGGAAGCAGGAAAGATACATCGGGAGTTCGCAAAAGGCGAGGATCTCGCCCTGCAGTACCAGACGATAAGCACCGTAACCGATCCGTTTGCTTCGGAGAAGCAGATCTACTATGAAATCTGCGATCATCAGGAAGCGCACCGGAAGGCGGAGCTGGAAAGCGGAAAATGCCTGACCGGAACGCATAAGGATGATTTGGCGATTCAAATAAACGGCAGGGACGCCAAGGCGTTTGCGTCACAGGGACAGACACGGACCGCGGCGCTTTCCATGAAGCTTGCGGAGCGGGAAATCGTTTTGCAGGAAAACGGGGAATACCCGGTTCTTCTGCTGGATGACGTTCTGTCAGAGCTCGATGCACAGCGGCAGGAATTCGTCCTGAACCGCATTTCCGAAGGACAGACGTTTATTACCTGCTGCGCAGACGATAATATATCCCGGAGAACCGGGGGCAGAGTGATGCAGGTTCAGGAAGGAAGATTTCTGTAATGCTTCTTTACATTGGCGAAGACATGGCAATCCCTGAAGAAGAAATTCTGGGAATTTTCGATTTAGATAATACCAGCACATCCCATAGAACACGGACCTTTCTCCGAAAAATGGAAGAGCAGGGCCGAGTGGAAAGTCCAAAGGGAAATGATATTCCGCGCTCTTTTCTGCTTTGCAGCCGACAGGGGGAGCTGTGCATTGCGCTCAGCTGCAGCACAACCGCAACGCTCCGGAAAAGACACGAGGAATCCCGTCTCACATAAAGCACTAGAAACAAAGGAAGAAACTGCATGGATGATATCACGGAAAAAGTAGATCAGAATTACGATGCCTCCCAGATACAAGTTCTGGAAGGCTTGGAAGCGGTACGGAAAAGACCGGGCATGTACATTGGCTCCACATCCTCTTCCGGGCTTCATCACCTCGTCTATGAAATTGTAGACAATGCCATTGACGAAGCCCTTGCCGGCTTCTGTCATCACATCGAAGTGGTTATTGAACCGGATAACAGCATTTTTGTTCGAGATGACGGCCGAGGCGTTCCGGTCGATATTCAGGAACAGACCGGGAAGCCGGCGCTGGAAGTCGTCTATACGGTACTGCACGCAGGCGGCAAGTTCGGAGGCGGCGGCTACAAGGTATCCGGAGGCCTGCATGGCGTGGGCGCTTCGGTTGTAAATGCCCTGTCCGAATGGATGGAAGTTACTGTGCACCGCAACGGGCAAATGTACCAGATGAAGTTTTCGCGCGGTGAAATAACGCAGAGAATGCTTATCATCGGCGAGACAGACCATACCGGAACGGAAGTCCGGTTCAAGCCGGATCCCGAAATGTTCGAGACGACGGTGTATGACTATGAGACGCTCCATGTCCGAATGCAGGAACAGGCGTTCCTGAACGCGGGAATTCATATTACGACGGAGGACCGGCGGCCGGGCCAGGAAAAGCGCGACGAGATGTGCTTTGAGGGCGGCATACGGGAATTTGTAAAGTATATCAACCGGAAAAAGGACATTTTACATGACAAAGTCATTTATATGTCCGGGGAAAAGGAGGACGGCATCGCGGAGATCGCCATGCAGTGGAACCGCGGCTATAACGAGATTTTGGTCTCCTTTGCGAACAATATCCGCACCCCGGAAGGCGGAATGCATGAGACTGGATTCAAGACGGCGGTAACCCGGGTCCTGAACGCGTATGGGCGAAAAATAAACGCGCTCAAGGAAGGCGAAAACCTTTCCGGCGAAGACTGCCGGGAGGGATTGACAGCCGTCATTTCCGTGAAGCTTACGAACCCGCAGTTTGAGGGGCAGACGAAGGCGAAGCTGGGAAATTCCGATATGCGGACGCTTGTGGACGCAGTTGTCTCCGACAAGCTGAGCGTTTTTCTGGAAGAAAACCCCGCCATCGGAAAGATCATTATAGAAAAAACCCTGACCGCGAACCGCGCCAGGGAAGCCGCACGGAAAGCGCGGGAGACAATCCGCAGAAAGACCGGGCTGGAATCCGGACAGATGCCGGATAAGCTGCGGGACTGCAACGAGAGGGATCCGGCGCTGACAGAGCTGTACATCGTCGAGGGGGACTCCGCCGGGGGATCCGCGACGCAGGGACGGGATTCCCGCTTTCAGGCGATTCTTCCGCTTTGGGGAAAAATGCTCAATGTTGAGAAAGCTCCGGCGGGAAAAGTTTTCGGGAACGACAAGCTGAACCCGGTCATTGTCGCACTGGGCGCCGGCATCGGAGATAAATTCGATATCAGCAAGCTGCGGTACCATAAAATCATCATTATGGCGGATGCGGACGTTGACGGAGCGCATATCCGAACGCTGCTCTTGACATTTTTCTTCCGCTATATGCGGCCGCTGATTGAGCACGGCTATGTCTATTCCGCGGTTCCTCCGCTGTACAAGCTGTCCCGAGGCAAGCAGCAGAAAGTCGCATACTCCGACGCGGAGAGAGACCGGATTTCGGCGGAACTGCGCGGAGGAAATCCAAACGTACGGATTGACATCAGCCGCTACAAAGGCCTGGGTGAAATGAACCCGCATGAACTCTGGGAAACCACAATGGATCCGGAGAAAAGGACGCTGCGAAGAATTACGCTGGAAGATACCGTTGCCGCCGACCAAACCTTCAGTGTCCTGATGGGGGAACAAGTGGAACCTCGGAAGGAATTTATAGAAGAGAACGCAAAGTACGCCGTAAACCTGGATTTTTAACAGCACCAGTATCTGTAGGAGAAAAAAATGGCATACACATCATCGATTCTTTACATTATTGTTCTGCTTGCCGCCGCGCTGATTCCGCCGCTATACCTGCTGCAGCGGGTCAAAGCCATGGACCGTATCGAACCGGAACCGCCGGCTCTTCTGAAGAAGCTTTATTTATACGGGATTGTGGGTGCTGTTCCTGTTATTTTCCTTGAATATCTGGGGGACAGCATTGCGGATATGTTCCAGAGCGACCCTCTGATCTATATGTTCATAGCGTATTTCTGCGTACCCGGGTTCATAGAAGAGGGAATGAAGTATTTTGTTGTAAAGAAAACGACCTGGAAAAACCCCGCGTTCAACTACACCTATGATGCAATTGTGTACTCCGTTTTCGCATCGCTGGGGTTTGCCTCGATTGAGAACATCATGTATGTTTTCAATTATGGGCTGGGGACCGCCATCGTACGAGCCTTTCTGAGCATCCCTGCGCACTGCTGCTTCGGCGTTTATATGGGACAGCAGTATGCGAAGGCAAAAGAGGCAGAAATGAAGGGAGAGGACGCGAAGAGAAAAACATATCTGCGCAGGGCCTACCTCTATGCGGCGGTACTCCATGGCACCTATGATTTCCTTGCGATGTCGCAAAATCTTCAGATTGCGTTTTACGTATTCTTTATCATCTTTGCCTATTTTGGATTCATGGAAGTCAAAAAGGCCTCCGCAAGCGATCACCCCATCGATACCTATATTCATCAGAGCGAAGATACCTTCGTGCTTTGAGCGCAGGATACTGAAATCTCCTAAGGAGCAACAAACGAATGTCTAAAAAGAAAGATTATAAACCGGAGGACATTTCCTTCCCGAACCAGGTGGTTGTTGAATCTGAGCTCGTTCAGGAAATGCAGAAAAGCTATATTGAATACGCAATGTCGGTTATCGTCGGCCGCGCTCTGCCGGATGTGCGGGACGGCTTGAAACCGGTTCATCGCCGCATTCTTTATGCCATGTATGAGGATGGCCTGACGCGGGATAAGCCGTACCGGAAGTGCGCAACTGCGGTCGGCGATGTGCTGGGCCGCTACCATCCGCACGGAGATGCCTCCGTATATGACGCACTGGTACGTATGGCGCAGGACTTTTCCATGCGCAATCCGCTGATCGACGGACACGGAAACTTCGGTTCAGTTGACGGCGATCCCCCAGCGGCTTACCGCTATACGGAAGCGCGGCTGGCTCGGATTGCCGATGAAATGCTGCGGGACATTGACAAGGAAACCGTGGAATGGGTTCCGAACTTCGACGAAACGCGCAAAGAGCCGAAGGTTCTCCCGTCCCGGATGCCGAACCTTCTGGTTAACGGTTCAAACGGCATTGCCGTCGGCATGGCCACCAACATCCCGCCGCACAATCTAAAAGAAGTAATCAATGCCTGTATTCTGGTGCTGGATAACCCCGACGCCACGCTGGCAGATCTTATGCGATGCATCCCGGGACCGGATTTCCCGACCCGCGGAATTATTATGGGAAGAGCAGGCATCCGGCAGGCGTACGCTACCGGCCGGGGAAAGATTCTGCTGCGGGCGAAGACGGAAATTGAGGAATACGGCAAGGAAAAGCGCAGCCGCATCATCGTTACGGAGCTGCCGTACCAGGTAAATAAGAGACAGCTGATTGCTTCGATCGCAACGCTTGTCAAAGACAAGGGAATCGAAGGGATTTCGGATCTGCGAGACGAGACCGACCGCGACGGCATGCGAATCGTCATTGAACTGAAACGCGATGCGCTGCCGCAGGTCGTGCTGAATCATCTGCTGAAAAAGACGCAGCTGCAGATCAGCTACTCCGTAAACATGCTGGCGCTGGTGGATGATCAGTCTCAGCCTAAAATCCTTTCCCTGCGGCACATTCTGGATGAATATCTGAAATTCCAGGAAGATCTAATTGTTCGGCGGACGCGCTACGACTTGAAGAAGGCCCAGGAACGCGCGCATCTGCTGGAAGGACTGCTAATTGCGCAGGATAATATCGATGAAGTAATCCGAATCATCCGGACCAGCTATGACGACGCAAAGCAGAACCTGATGGCACGTTTCAGCCTGGATGATGTGCAGGCGCAGGCCATCTGCGACATGCGCCTTATTGCCCTGCAGGGCCTTAACCGGGAAAAGTTGGAGCAGGAATATAAGGATTTAGAGGAAAAAATTGCTTATTACAAATCGATTCTGGCGGATAAGGAAAAGGTCAAAGCAGTTCTGAAGGAAGAGCTGAAGGAGATCGGAGAGAAATACGGAGACGAGCGGAGAACCGTCATTGAAGACAGTTGGGAGGAGATCGAAGAGGAGGATCTCATCGCCGATGAGGAATCCGTATTTACGCTCACGCACAACGGGTACATAAAACGCGTGGAAGCCACGGAGTACAACGCGCAGAAGCGCGGCGGAAAAGGCGTAAAGGCAATGAGTACGCGGGAAGAGGATTTTGTGGAAACGGTCTTTACCGCATCGACCCACGACAACATCCTGTTCTTTACTTCCTTCGGGCGGGTTTATGTCCAGAAAGGATACCGCATCCCGCGTGCAGAGAGGAATGCCCGCGGCGTGAACATCGTGAACATTCTTCCGCTGGAGGAAAACGAAAAGATTGCCACCATGATTCATTCCCGTGGCGTGGAGGAAGACGCATACCTTGTCATGGTTACGAAAAACGGAACCGTGAAGCGGATGCAGCAGAGCGTTCTCCGGAATATTCGGAGATCGGGAATTCGCGCCATTCATCTGCTAGAGGGAGATGAACTGATTGCCGTGCTTGCGACCGGCGGAGCGGACACGGTATTCCTGGCAACGCGCCTTGGCCAGATCGTTGCGTTTCCGGAAACAGAGCTGCGGCCCTGCGGCCGCGCTGCCGCCGGAGTCCGCGGAATTCGTCTGCGCCAAGGGGACTATGTAATTGGCGCCGGAGCGTCCGGAGAAGGGGAATATGTTCTGACTGTATCGGAATACGGCTTTGGCCGGCGGACACGGCAGGAAGACTACGGCATTACGCACCGCGGAGGACTGGGAAGAATCAATTACAAGGTCAATGACAAAACAGGTTCCGTTGCGGACATGATCTTGGTCAACGAAGATGAAGACGTGCTTGCGCTTTCTGATGATGCAACGCTGATTCGCATGCCGGCGTCGGATATCAGCATCTGCGGAAGAACCGCAAGAGGCGTCCGGATAAAGAATGTCACCGACGCGAAGGGAGCGAGAAAGGATGAGGACGGAGAGGAAGAAAATATGCGTGTCCGAATCACGTCCATTGCTCGTGCAGAGAAGGTAGAACCGGAAGATACTGCGGAAGAACCCGAAGGGGAGGCGCCGGCGGGAGCGGAAGCCGGAAGTACGGATGAAGAGCGTTGAACTGTATACCGATGGAGCCTGCAGCCAGAATCCCGGCCCCGGTGGCTGGGCGTGCATCCTCGTTTATCAGGGAAAAGAGAAAACACTTTCCGGCGGCGAGCCGCAGACGACCAATAACCGGATGGAGCTCCAGGGAGTTATTCATGGCCTGGAGCAGCTGAAAGAACCCTGCAGGGTTGCACTGTATACGGACTCAAAATATGTTTCCGATGCCATCGGGAACGGATGGGCAAAAGCCTGGGAAAAAAGAGGATGGAAGAAAGCGGATAAAAGTCCGGCAAAAAACCCGGAACTCTGGGAGAAGCTTTTGCGGCTTCTTGAAATTCACGAGGTAACGGCGCATTGGGTGAAAGGCCATGCGGAAAACGAATACAACAACCGCTGCGATGCCCTGGCGGTTGCGGAACGAAAGAAATATGAGTAGGTGAGAAAATGCTTGTGCTGCGAAAGGGCTCCGGCAGAGATCTGAACTTTAACTATGGCCTGTTTTTAGACTGTCATCCGAAAGCGGAAGTCCTGCCGGAAATCGTTCTTCAGAAGGCCATCTTCAACCAAAAAGCGGACTTATTAATGCTGGTGGACAATGAAGTGAAGGTTTCGGTCGCGGAAGCCTTCGTACTTCCCCGCTCCGTCTATGGGTACGGCATGATGCTCTACTTCGGGACCATGCCCTGGTATAAGGATCGCGGGTTTGAAGAGGAGCTGGTACGCTCCGTTGTGCATCAGTACGGATATCTGAACGGTCTTTTCATACAGGTTCCGACGGAAATTACAAATGAGCAGATACAGCTGAGAGAACAGACAGCAAAACGCTTTGGATTTGATCCGATGAATGTGGAGGGATATAGTTTCCGTGGTATGGCGATGAAGCTTATGATGCGGAATCTGGCGCGAAAAGAGGATGTGTCTCCCTATATGGACCTCATTATTCCGGATATATTTGAAGCCTTTATGACAAGCGCAACCGTGGCAAAAATGATTAGATTCGCAAAGTAGCAACCGAATAAGCAAAGAAAAATGCGGCGGCTTTTTCGATCCAGAGTCGAAGAAGCCGCCGCACGGTTCATGCGTTTACACAGTAGTCCTGCCGATTACCCGTTCGCAAAGATATCCCTCCCGAACGCCATAGCTGCTGATAATCAGAGTCGTTGAATGAAACAGCACGCAGACATGCTTCATTATCATAAGTCCGGGAATAAGAGTATGAATCCGCTCCGGTTCCAGCTTTAAAATCAGATCAATCGCTTCCTTGTCCCCCGAAGAAAGGTAGTCGCAGATCGAAAGAAGCTGCGAGGAAGAAAGGGTATGGCTGTCCGGAGACAGCGGGCAGAGGACTTTGGCAAACTTTAAAACTGCACGGGAGGTCCCGCCGACGCAGACAAGAAGCGGACGGGTTTCAACGGACAGCTCTTCGTTGCCTTCCATCTGCTGGGTAAGTTCCTGTTCGATCAGATGGATCGAATGGCGGCCGGGGAAAATTTTTGGAACATAGTCACGGTAAAGGCTGAGCGATCCGACGGGAAAGCTGAGGCCTTTTTGCATGCGATTGTCATCAAACGTAACGATTTCCGTACTGGCGCCGCCGATGTCCACTTCCACGCCACGGGTAATATTCCGCTCCCGCATGGCGCCGACATAGCCAAAATATTCTTCGTCATCGGCACTGAGGACCTCAACGTAAAAACCGGTGGCGTCGTGGATTGCGGCTAAAGCAGCGTCCGTATTTGCAATATTGCGGAGGGACGCCGTGGCGAAAACACTGTAGCTTTCAATCTGAAGGGAATCCAGAATCCCTTTGAATTCCAGAAGTCCGGAATACGCCCGCTCAATGCCTTCCGGAAGGAGAGAGCCCTCCTTTACATAGCCGGCGAGGCCCGCCATATACTTCGTTTTAAGAAGAACCTTGAATGCCGTACCAGCAATCTCGTAGAGGGTAAGACGCATAGAGTTTGAACCGATATCAATGATTGCGTGATTCATAATACAGAGATTTTCCCTTCTTTGGTGAAAAGAACGCCGTCCACTTCGGACGTGGATTCTCGGAAGTTTCAAAACATCCAAACTACATCCTACTTGATAGGGGAAGGATACGCAAGAAAAAAAGAGTCGCCCAAGAGAGAATATTTACGAAGAAACGGAAAGTCTCTTGTGCAAGATTATCAGGATCAAAGACAAAAGGGAAGAAACCGACCGGGGAAGGGGCCATCAGGAGATCCTGCGGACAAAAAGAGGAGGCTAGTAAGCAAAAAATCGAAAAAAACGGCGCTGCGCGGTGAAAAATCTTGATTTTCAGTTCCCGGGGTGCTAATATATTAATCCGCAGTTGAAATTTTCGCTAAGGGAGGTGCTGAAAGCCGCATGCCGAATATTAAATCCGCAATTAAGAGAGACGAGAAGTCGAAGGAACTCAGAGCGAAGAACCGTGCCGACCGGACACAGCTGAAGAATGTGATTAAAAAGTTTGATAAAGCTGTTGAGGAAGGAAACAAGGAAGAGGCGCAAGAGAACTTCAGGAACGCTGTCAAGGCCGTAGACAAAGCTGCAGGAAAAGGCCTGATTCACAGCAATAATGCCGCGAATAAAAAGTCTGCCATGGCAAACAAGCTGAATCACATGGAGTGAATGGCGCTTACCTTAAAACGTGAATTATACCCCACTGCTTCCCGCAGTGGGGAAGTTGCGCCGAGAAGGGCGTCGCAGTTGACGTTCTGCAGGAGCGGTGTTATACTATAGACCCAAATAAATCATATCGCGGGGTAGAGCAGTTGGTAGCTCGTCGGGCTCATAACCCGGAGGTCGCTGGTTCAAATCCGGTCCCCGCAACCAAAACTGTTACTGTTGTTGATACAATATCAGCAACGGTAATTTTTTATTTTCTGCTGTGATATAGGCGATTTCTGCGTGGAATCAGAGATTTTCAGAATATTTTCGGCGGTAAACGGATTCGATTTCCCAATTCGGCACAGCCGTGGCCTGAAAAAGCATAGCTTATGGGAAATACAATCGTTATAATAATATAAACGATAAATTATTATTTTTTATATTCCTATCTTTGACAGCGAAACAGATAAAAACAGGCCGCAAACACATTAATAGCAGTGCGTTGCGGTCTTTTCAAATGTTTTCGCGAAATGCGTAAACAGGAAAAATTTAATAGAAACTTCTACAAGCCTTTTGATCTTCGAACAATGCCAGCCATAGATTTTGGTGTGATCAATTCGTAATCTGTCCGGAAGCCAGATGCTTTATGCAGGGCATCCGTCAGTTCCGTACGTGTATAGCAGGGTGTGTAGCCATAGCTTCCAAGTTTAAGCATATCCATGTCCCTTAGGGTAGCTATTATTTCACTGCAGGTGTATTCTTCCCCAAGTTTTTTCTCCAGAATCCGGTAAACGAGCAAAGCAATAAAACAGGTAAGAAAATGAGCCATGATTCGGTCGTCTCTCTGCAGATAAACCGGTCTTGCTTCAAATTCTGTTTTCATGATTCGGAAGGATTCCTCGATCTCCCAGCGATGGCGATTCACTTTAGCTATCTCTGCCGGATCGTCATCTAGGTTTGTGCACACAACATAAAATCCATCATATCTGGCTTCTTCTGCAATAGCGTCTTCATTGAGTGTATATTCTACCTTTTCAGCTACTTCTCCTTCTCCTGTGACATGAAGCCTTGTAATAAAGCTTTTGGCATCATTCTGCGAATGCCGCTCTGCAGAGGCGGGGTGTTCCAGATATCTCCTGGCCCTCTCTATCTGGCGGTTTCTCACATTCCTCTGGTATTCTCTGTACTTCCGGCAGTACGTTACGATGATCGTCTGATCAAACGGAATATCTCGCTGTTCACCATAGCCTTCGATGAACGCCTGCTTATAGAATATTTTGTTTCTGTTTTCCGGTGTATCCTCTATGGAGGAAATATTATATTCGCTGCTGCTTCCCTCCAGATGCCATCCGGTCGGGTCAAGGCACCAGTCCTTCCAATTCTTATTCAGCTTCTTTATGGACTGCGTCGTAATAAAGCTGCGTTCTCCATAATTATTAAACTTACGGTTTGCTTCCGAGGACAGCCCGGCATCCGTGCAAATGACAAATTTAGATAGTTCAAAATCTCTCAGGATCTGCTGCTCGAGAGGCTTCAGCGACAGCTGTTCGTTTTGGATGCCCGGCTGAATGCTGAATGCCAGAGGAATTCCGGACATATCTAGAAACAGGCCCATCTGCACAATTGGATTCGGGCGATGCTCTTTACTCGGACCGTATTGCCGCAGTCCGGATTCCTGTTCCGTCTCAAAAAAGTAATTCGTGCAGTCATAAAACAGGACCCCCGTGCTGCGCGGAAGGAGCTTTTGAGACCGCTTGTACAGCGCCGCCTGCAGCAGGTCGCTGTTCTGCGCCAGTACAGACAGGGCACGGTAGACCTGATGCAGCTCAAATTCCGGCTGTTCCAGCAATTTTGGGGACTGCTCATAGCAGGAAAGCTTTGAGGAGGGATAGAGAATCCGTCCGTAAACAAGTCGGGAAAGGATTGCTTCCAGATCAAAGTTAAAAGGATTTGTTCTCATTATTTTGCGGCAGATCGACGGAAGCCCCAGCTGGTAAAAAATACGCTGGAGGAACAGATACCCGACATTGAAGGAATTCCTTTTGTCCCGGTCAATCTTTTTACTGGTATTAAACGGAATAAGCACCCGGTGATCTTTTGCCGCTTCCGTGTCCCGAAGCTTCTGGACATAGTCCCGGGCCCATGCATCCGCATCCGTAACGTGGTATTTCCTGCAGATTTCGGATGCGCTGCCAAGATTTTCAACGATTTCCGTGCTTCTTTTGCCATTGCGCCGGGTATCCCGAATAACGTGGAAGGTCGGGTCGGCAGCCTTGCTTTTCATAATGCGCATAGAGGAATTCCTCCATATAATGTGGTTTCATCATTCCTATCTTTAATTCTACCACAATATACGCATATACGCAATACAAAACATTATAGTTTGCGCAAAAAATTAAGCCACATTAAGGCTTTTCGCATTTTTAGGTGTCAAACTCCCGAAATAATACAAATTATGGTCTTAAAAAACAAAAAAATCATATAAATTAGAATCCCCCTCCGGGGCTTGTTCCCAAACGGAGAAAAAACTATACTAAGATGCTCTGTGAAATAACGCAATATAGAGATTGTGAAGAGATTCAAGGGGGGAAGAATATGCCAAAGAATGTGGATACAACCGATTTGATGGTCTACGGACACGAAGCATGGATTGAAACAGAGCAATCCGATTATGCTCCCGGGGAAACAGTTAATGCTGTTTTGCGCTGGGGGCACAATATGCGTCCGGATGGCTTCTGTCGGGCAGACGAGTTCCAGATTTTTTATCTTGATCATAATGGAGAAAAAGTCCTTTTGACGCCGGAAAAGGGAAACGGAGATTTTTACCACATAAGATTCCGGGCTCCGGATGCCGGAGTATATCAACTGATTGCGATATATAATAACACCTACGGACATGATGGCAATGACAACTGGTATGAGGGTGTACGTCGGAATCTCCCTTTGAGTGAGACTGTCACCAATTATTTTCAGGTTTATACCACAGTGTTTTCAATTGGCACAGCGCACGGTACAGTTCCATTTTATCCGGAAAGCAGAATCGCGTTTTTCCTGGAAGACTGGAGCAGTAATTCTGAAATTCTGCGGTTTCGCCTGATGCGTGACGGCGCTGCTGAGGGTCTGGTGTCTACCACGCTGGTTTATTTTGATGGAACGGAGTACACGGAGAAGATGCTGCTCACGGACCGGGATGCCTATTGTTGCACTTGGCTCTGCGATGATGACGTTCAGCGGCCAATGCTACGGCGCAAAGAATACCCGGCGTATCTCGGAAGGTGTTCGGGTGTGTATCATCTTAGGCGTTGCCTATGTGGGCA
>Ga0256404_1006388_pt1 | contig 19584 bp, 19 predicted proteins | sample RumenRJG_01DNA_FD_185990 | JGI IMG/M metagenome (GOLD analysis project Ga0256404, IMG submission 185990) | Bovine rumen microbial communities from Lethbridge, Alberta, Canada - RJG_01 | ecosystem: Host-associated > Mammals > Digestive system > Stomach > Rumen | place: Canada: Alberta | collected...
TAAGCTCACGATCTCTACTAACGATCTATTATTTACGTTCTTTTCTAACATTACAATCACCGTATTTATTTTACCATAAATACGACAAAAAGCCCAGCTCTCGCTGGACTTTTTCGACAGACTGAAAGGCTGTTCGTGATGAACAGCCTTTCGTTGTTTATTCTGCGTCTTCCCAGTTGTGCCAAACGTTCTGAATATCATCGTTATCCTCGAACATGTCAAGCATCTTTTGCATCTGTACCTGTACGTCGGGATCGTCAATCTTGGTATAGGTGGAGGGAACCTGTTCGACCTCAGCGGAGGCGAACTCATAACCCTGCGCTGCCAGATCGTCGCGAACCGCGCTCAAATCCTCGGGCTCGGTATAGATGGTGAAGATATCTTCATCCGCTTCAAAGTCGGAAGCGCCTGCTTCCAGCGCGGCTTCCATAACGGTGTCCTCGTCCTTTTCAAGCTCTTCGCGCTCGATGATTAAAACGCCCTTCTTCTCAAACATGAAGCCGACGCATCCGGGTGTACCCATATTGCCGCCGAATTTGTCAAAGTAGTGTCTGACTTCGCCGGCAGTACGGTTGCGGTTGTCGGTCAGCGCTTCTACGATGACCGCCACGCCACAGGGGCCGTAGCCTTCGTAGGTGACAGCTTCGTAGTCGGTTGCCTCACCGCCCTGAGCTTTTTTAATGATACGGTCAATATTGTCGTTGGGAACGTTCGCCGCCTTTGCCTTGGCGATACAATCTCTGAGCTTCGAGTTGACGTTGGGGTCAGCGCTGCCGCCGTCGCGGATCGCGACCATCAGCTCTCTGCCGATCTTGGTAAAGACCTTCGCGCGCGCGGCGTCGTTTTTGCCTTTTTTCTGTTTAATTGTACTCCATTTATTATGTCCTGACATGGTTTATCATCCCTTTTTCTGTTATTTAACCTATTTAATATAGCACAAAATACAGATATTGCAAATAATGGTTACAATATTGTAATAACTCCCTTGTGGTTTGAACGATACGGTGGTATGATATAAGGAAGAAAAGGGGGATGTTTATGGTAATGTCAATGACCGGCTTCGGCAGAGCTGAGCTTTCGGTCGGTAACCGTGATATCATCGTCGAGATAAAAAGCGTTAATCACCGATATTTTGAGTTTTCCTGCCGCACCGGCAGGGGATACAGCTTTTTGGAAGATAAGCTGAAAAAATACGTCAACGAACGTGTCAGCCGCGGTAAGGTGGATATGTATGTTTCGGTTACCGAAAATGACGATGCATCTGTTGAGGTCGAGCTGAACAAGCCGCTTGCGTCCGGCTATATCGAGGCGATGCGTACACTCGCTCAGGATTATCACATTCGTGAGGATATTTCTGTATCTGTCCTGTCCAGATTCAATGATATTTTCCAGATTACCAGACCGCCCGCGAATGAAGACGCGGTTTTCGCAGACGTCAAGGTCGCTGTTGACGCGGCTCTGGAACGTTTTCTTTCCATGCGTCAGGCGGAGGGTGAGAAGCTGAAAGAGGATATCCTCGGCAGAGCACAAACCATCATTGGGATTGTCGGCGAGATCGAGGAACGTTCTCCGCAGACGGTTCAGGAATACCGCGAGAGACTGTACGCAAAGCTCAAGGATGTTTTGCAGAGCAGCGAAATCGACGACCAGCGTATCTTGACGGAGGCGGCTGTTTTTGCGGATAAGGTCGCGGTAGATGAAGAAACGGTACGCCTGCGCTCTCACTTTGACCAGATGAAGAAGTTTTTGGAGTCCGGCGAGCCTGTCGGCAGAAAGCTCGATTTTATCGTACAGGAGATGAACCGCGAGGCGAACACCATCGGCTCCAAGGTCAACGACTCCGCCCTTGCGCACAAGGTCGTGGATATCAAGGGAGAGATCGAAAAGATTCGCGAACAGGTTCAGAATATCGAGTAAGGAGCCGTCTATGAAGTTTATTAATATCGGCTTCGGCAATATCGTGAACGTCGGCAAGATCGTGTCTGTTGTCAGCCCTGAGTCCGCGCCTATCAAGCGAATCGTGCAGATGAGCAAGGCGGCGTCTACTTTGATCGACGCTACCTTCGGACGCAAGTGTAAGGCTGTTATCATTACCGACAGCGATTATACCGTACTGTCCGCGCTGACGACCGAGACGATCGCCGCGAGAATAGAGGAGGCTGTTCATGAAGAATAAAGGTTTGCTGATCGTGTATACCGGCGCTTCGGGTGTGGGTAAAGGTACGATTATGAAGGAGCTGCTGAGAAAGAATAAGAATCTCAGGCTGTCTGTTTCCGCTACTACACGCGCCCCGCGTGAAGGCGAGGTTGACGGCAGAGAGTATTATTTCGTGACGCACGAGCAGTTCGATAAAATGATTGACGAGGATGGCTTTTTGGAGCATGCCGAGTATGTCGGCAACAAGTACGGAACGCCGAAAGAAGCAGTGTTTCGTATGCTCGATGAGGGGCTTGACGTGATCCTCGAGATCGAGGTCAAGGGATTTTTGCAGATCAAAAAGGCTTGCCCCGAGTGCGTAACCATCTTCATCGCACCTCCGTCTTTCGAGGAGCTGCAGCTCAGACTGCGCGGACGCGGAACAGAGGATGAAGAAGTGATAGCCGAAAGGCTGAAAACCGCTGAGCAGGAACTGCAAAGCAAAGAGTTGTTTGACTATGTTGTCATCAACGACGATGTTGACAGAGCCGCAGATGAGGTGCTGTCCATCATCGCTCAGAATAAAGCATAAGGAGTAGAACTATGAAAAGAGCATCTTTAGACGATATGTTATCCGGTAAGGAGAGCCGTTACGCTCTCGTAGTAGGTGTTGCAAAGCGCGCCAGAGAGATTGCCGACGAGTTTAAGGAAGAGGGCGTCATCACCGATGAAAAGCCCGTACTGCTTGCAATCGAAGATTTCAAGAATCATAAGTATAATATCCTCGAAGAGGACGACGAGGACTGATGACCTCAAAGATAGCCTTTGTCGCTGTCGAAAACGCGATCTATCATTTCGATCACGCGTTCAGCTACCGTATCCCTGAGGGAATGGGGGTCAAACCCGGGTGCCGCGTCGTCGTGCCGTTCGGCAGGGGCAACGCGAAGCGACAGGGAATTGTTTTGCGTATCGGTGAGGATGAATCCGATGAGCTGAAATCGGTATCGGAGCTGCTGGACAGCGAACCGGTGCTGAACGATGAAATGCTCAGAATGTGCGGTTTTATCAAAAGTCACTGCTTTTGCACCTATTATGACGCGGTCAAGGCGATGCTGCCTGCCGGTATCAACTATCGGCTGTCGCTGGAGTATTCTGTCTGCACTGAGCCGGAAGACCGCTTCTATGATTTGCCTGATGAACAGCGCAGGATTATCACGATAATTCGATCAAAGAATAATAAAGTTGAAAAACACGCACTCTTACAGGAGCTCGGATATACCGATTCATCCGTTCTCGATGAAATGGTAAGGGATGGGATCCTTCTAAAGAACGACGCCGCATTACGACGGATCGGCGATAAGACGATCAAGATGATCCGATTATCCGAATCCGCCGAGGATATGGCGCAGGGGATGAAGCTGTCAAAGAAACAGGAAAGTGTTCTTGATCTGCTGACGACCGTCGGAGCGGCTTCTGTCAAGGAAATTTGTTACTATACGGGGGTCACGACTTCGGTGCCCGATACGCTGGTGAGGAAAGGTCTTGCCGAGTATTTTGACGACGAGGTGTTCCGCGTTCCGAAATCGTCGGTGTCGGATCAACGAGAGATCGCGCTGACCGATGAACAGCAAAAGGCATATGACGAGCTTTTTGCGCTGTATCAAAAAGAAAGCGCGGAGGTATCCTTGCTCTATGGCATTACCGGTTCGGGAAAGACTTCGGTATTCTTCAAGCTGATCGAACAGGCTGTCTCGGATGATAAGGACGTCATTGTGATGGTGCCCGAGATCGCCTTGACGCCGCAGATGATCGCGATGTTCCGCGCATGTTTCGGCGACAAGGTTGCCGTTTTCCACAGCGCGCTGTCGCTGGGCGAACGCCTTGACGAGTACAAGCGCGTCAGCCGAGGAATCGCTAAGATCGCGATCGGTACCAGATCGGCGGTGTTCGCGCCTTTTTCAAATCTCGGTCTGATCATCATGGACGAAGAGCAGGAGCATACCTATAAATCCGAGTCCAAGCCGCGTTTCAACGCGAAGGAGCTGGCGAAATTTCGCTGTTCCTATCACAAGGCGCTTCTGTTGTTTTCATCTGCGACGCCGAGTGTGGAGACTTATTATTACGCAAACGAGGGCAGATACCACAAACATGTGTTGACCAGACGATTCGGCTCAGCGACCCTGCCCGACGTGGTGATCGCGGATATGAACGAAGAACTGGAAGTAGGCAATACGAGCGCTTTCTCCAATATTCTTTTGCAGAATATTGAGGAAAATCTCGACAACGGTAAACAGAGTATCATACTGCTGAATCGCCGCGGGTACAATTCCTATGTGACCTGCAATTCCTGCCGCGAACCGCTGACCTGCCCGAATTGTTCGATTTCGCTGACCTATCATAGCGCCAACAACCGGCTGATGTGTCACTACTGCGGTTACTCTGTGCCGTACAGAACGGAGTGCCCGACCTGTCACAGCCACAGCCTACGGTTGAGCGGCACAGGCACCCAGAGAGCAGAGGTTGAGATCGCCGAGATCTTTCCGCAGGCGCGGATACTCAGGATGGATACCGACACAACGATGACGCGTTCTTCCCACGAAAAAAAGCTGACCGCTTTTGCAAACGGCGAGTATGATATCCTGGTCGGTACGCAGATGGTGGCGAAGGGGCTGGATTTTCCTAATGTTACCTTGGTAGGCGTGCTCAACGCCGATCATATGCTGTACCTCGACGACTACCGCAGCTACGAGAACACCTTTTCGCTGCTGACGCAGGTTGTCGGGCGATCCGGCAGGGGTAAAGATAAGGGAAGAGCGATCATCCAGACGTTCACGCCTGAGAACCCGATCATCACGTTGGCGGCAAGTCAAGACTATGACGCTTTTTATCATGCTGAGATCGGTATCCGAAAAGCGATGCTGTATCCGCCGTTTGCGAGTATCTGTCTTGTCGGATTTGTCGGCGAGAATGCCAAACTTACCGAAAACGCCGCGTTTGCGTTTACCGCGAGGATGACCGAGCTGCTGAAACAAGCGTATTCCGATATCCCGCTGAGGGTTTTGGGGCCGTCACAGGCGGCGGTGTTTAAGGTCAGCAATAAATACCGATTTAAATTGATATTAAAATGCCGTAACGACAACCGCTTTCGCGAAATGCTGTCGCGTGTGCTGATCGCGTTTTCCGGTGAGCGGGAGCATCACGGCGTTACCGTATACGCGGACATGGATCCGCTGAATCTATAATCTATCACAGGAGTGATACTATGGCACTGCGAAACATCGTAAAAGAGGGCGACCCGATTCTTACCAAGAAATGCCGCCCTGTTGAAAAATTTGATAAAAAGCTTTGGGATTTGCTGGACGATATGGCAGAGACTTTGGAGGCTTCCGGCGGCGTTGGTTTAGCCGCTCCGCAGGTCGGCATCATGCGTCGGCTTTGCGTGATCGACGTCGGTGACGGCGTGATCGAATTTATCAATCCCGTGATTCTCGAATCCGAGGGTGAGCAAGAGGTACAGGAGGGCTGTCTGAGCTGTCCGGGAGAATTTGGCATCATCCTTCGTCCGGCACATGTGAAAGCGCAGTTTCAGGACAGAGAGGGCAATCTCTGCGAGATTGAAGGCGACGACCTCTTCGCGCAGGCAATGTGCCACGAGTTTGACCACCTCGACGGAATCATCTTCAAGTCAAAGGTCGAGCGTATGCTGACCGAAGAAGAACTCAGAGAAATGAGAGAAGAAGAATGAAACTGATATTCATGGGAACACCCGATTTCTCGGTTCCCTGTTTGAACAGCTTGATCGATGCGGGTCATGAAGTGCTTGCGGTGTTTACTCAACCCGATAAACCCCGCGGCAGAAAACAGGAGCTGACGCCGCCTGAGGTGAAGGTTTGCGCTTTACAGCTTGGCTTGACAGTTTATCAGCCGAAAACCTTGCGTGACGGTGAGGCGATGAAGATCATTTCCGCGCTTCATCCCGATTGTATCGTAGTTGTCGCATACGGAAAGATCCTGCCGAAAGAAATCCTTGACTACCCGAAACACGGCTGTATCAATATCCACGCGTCGCTGCTGCCGAAATACCGCGGTTCCGCTCCGATCCAGTGGTCGGTTATCAACGGTGAGAATGAGACCGGCGTGACGATCATGCAGATGGACGAGGGGATTGACACCGGTGATATGCTGTATCAGAAGGCGATTCCGATCATGATCGACGATACCGCTGAGAGCATGTTTGAAAAGCTCTCGGTTTTAGGCGGTGAAATGATTGTCGAAGCGCTGGATATGATCGAACATGGCGGACTGACCGCGATAAAGCAGAACGATGAGCTTTCCTCGCACGCACCGATGTTAGACAAGTCGATCTCAGAAATCGACTGGAGCAAATCCGCCGCGGAGGTGCATAACCTTGTCAGAGGTCTCTATAGCTGGCCGATCGCTCAGACATCCCTGCACGGCAAGAAACTCAAGATATACCGCACTTCTTTGGGCAGGGGCAACGGTGAACCCGGCTCGGTGCTCAATACCGCTCCGATGACCGTCGCCTGCGGTGAGGGCGCGGTTGTAATCGAAGAATTACAGTTGGAAGGCAAAAAACGGATGGACGCAAAGGCTTTTTTGATTGGTCATCCGCTGAAAATCAACGAAAAGCTTGGTGAATAAAATGAATGTGAATGGTTTAGGCTTGTTTTACTATGACTGGACTTATCTGATTTTTATGCTCCCGTGCCTGATTTTGTCACTGATCTGCAACGCGAGTGTAAAATCTAATTTCAGTAAATATTCTCAAATTCAAAATTCGAGACGCATGACCGGAGCGCAGGCGGCTCAGCAGGTGCTGTCGGCGCATGGCGTGACCGGTGTTCGGATCGAGCCGATCAGCGGCAATCTGACCGACCACTTTGATCCGCGCACGAACGTGATCCGCCTGTCGGAATCGGTTTATAACAATACGACGGTCGCCGCTGTCGGCGTTGCCTGTCACGAAGCGGGCCATGCTGTCCAGCACGCGGAGGGATATGTGCCGAACAAGATCCGCTCCGCAATCGTGCCGGTTGCCAATATCGGCTCGAAGCTGAGCTGGATCGTACTGATTATCGGTATGCTGCTGCCGGTTCAGTTCAACTTTGTCATCACCATCGGTATCGTGCTGTTTTCGGCTTCGGTGCTGTTTACGCTGGTAACTCTGCCCGTTGAGTTCAACGCCAGTTCCAGAGCACTCAAAACGATCCAATCGACAAATATGCTCAACGAGTCGGAATACGCCGGAGCAAAAAAAGTGTTATCCGCTGCTGCGATGACCTATGTTGCTGCTGCCGCGACGTCCATCGCGCAGCTTCTCAGACTTTTGCTGATCTTCGGCAATCGCAGAAAATAACGTATCATAAAGGAAATGAAAGATGGCTGACGTCAGAAACATCGCTTATCATGTGCTGTACCGTGTTCTCAGTGAGGATGCGTATTCTGCTATCGCTGTTAACAATGCCGTGAAAGACAATCAGCTTTCCGGTGTGGATGTTTCCTTTCTCTCAGCGCTGGTGTACGGCGTTTTGGAACGCAAACTGACGCTGGAGTATATCATACGCCGGTACTCGTCCATCCGTATCAAAAAGATAGAGAAGAAAACACTGATTGTCCTTTATCTCGGAACCTATCAGCTGATCTATATGGATAAGGTTCCCGACAGCGCCGCCGTCAACGAAAGCGTCAAGCTTTGCAAAAAGCTCAGGCTGTACCACAGCTCAGGCTTTGTCAACGCGGTTCTGCGCAACATGGTACGCGCTGACAAGACATACAAACTGCCGGATGAAAATGATACGGTCAAGTACTTGAGCGTCAGGTACTCTTGTCCCGAAGCTATGGTTTCGGAGTTTCTGGAGACATACGGAACAGAGAATACAAAAAGGATTTTGGCAGGGTTTATCGGCAGACCGCCCGTCACCGTGCGTGTCAACACGCTGAAAACCGATAAAGAATCGCTGAGAAAGGCTCTTGAAAAACAGAGCGTGTCGGTGGATGATATTCCGTTTTTGGATGATTCGCTGAAGCTCAGTCATACCGGAAGTCTGGAAAAACTGCCTCAGTTTAGGGAAGGACACTTCTTTGTCGAGGATGCGTCCAGTCAGCTGTGCGCCGAGATGCTCGGCGCTCTCCCGGGAGAGAAGATTGCCGACGTCTGTGCAGCGCCCGGCGGCAAATCCTTTTACTCTGCGATGCGCATGGAGAACAGGGGAGAGATTTTCTCTTTTGATATCCACAAGCATAAATTAAAGTTGATGACAGACGCTGCGAAGAAGCTTGGTGTTTCGATCATTCACACCGCCCTTCGTGACGCTGCGGGGGATGATCCGTTATCGGATTGTGACCGAATTTTGTGTGATGTGCCATGCTCCGGATGGGGGATTCTTCGTCGAAAACCCGAAATTCGTTACAAAACAGACACAAATATTGACATCTTGCCAAACTTGCAATACAGTATATTGTGTATGAGTGCTGAAAATCTTCCACAGGATGGTGTATTGGTCTACTCGACCTGCACCCTGAGAAAATCGGAAAATCATGATGTGGTCAACCGCTTTTTGGCAGAACACGCCGACTTTGTGGGCGAAACGCTCAATCTGCCCGACGGCGTTGAACACATGATAGATGAAGACGCCTTCACGCTGACGCTCTTGCCCGGCGTCTATGATACTGACGGATTTTTTATCGCTAAACTCAGGAGGATTCACGCATGACGGATATCAAGTCGATGAATCTTTCCGAGCTGACCGCGTATCTGACGGCCAACGGCTTTGAGAAGTTTCGGTCAAAACAGGTGCTCAGCTGGATTAAGCAGGATGTCGCTGACTTTGACGGCATGAAAAATGTGCCTCAAAAGCTCAGAGATTTTTTGAAACAAGACGCGTATCTTGCCTGTGCGGATATCGTCCGCGTACAGCGCTCCAAGCTTGACGATACGGTCAAGTATCTGTTTCGTCTGTATGACGGCGAGTATGTCGAAGGCGTGCTCATGCACTATCATCACGGCAGAACCGTATGTATCTCGTCGCAGGTCGGATGTAAAATGGGCTGTACTTTCTGCGCGACAGGCAAAAGCGGCTTTTCCCGATCACTGACCGCCTCCGAGATGATTGCGCAGATTCGTTCCGCTGAGCTTGACTGCGGCGAGCGAATCTCCAACGTGGTGCTGATGGGGATGGGTGAGCCGTTTGATAATTACGAGAACGTGATCCGCTTTTTGAAGCTGGTCAGCAGCGAGGATTCGCTTTGTATCGGTATGCGGCACATTACCATCTCTACCTGCGGAATTGTTCCGAGAATGAGAGATTTTGCCGATTTACAGCTCCAATGCGGCTTGTCGGTATCGCTTCACGCGCCGAATGATGAAGCGCGTTCTCGTACAATGCCGATCAACCGGCGTTATCCGATCAAAGAAGTGATGGACGCTTCTCGCTATTATATAGAGAAAACAAATCGGCGTATCACCTTTGAGTACGCCCTGATTGACGGAGAAAACGATTCCGATGCTGTCGCGCGGGAATTGGCTGGGCTTCTCAAAGGACTTCTCTGTCATGTGAACCTGATCCCGGTGAACAGTGTGACCGGAGCGGGTTATCGAAAAAGCTCGATCAAAAGGCAGCAGGCCTTTGTCAATATATTGTCCGAAGAGGGTATCAACGCTACGGTACGGCGTACCTTGGGTTCTGATATCGACGCCTCTTGCGGACAGCTGAAAAGAAATTTTATGAAAGGGGATGCTTGATATGGAAGTGTACACAAAAACGGATATCGGTCTGGTTCGTAAAGAAAATCAGGACAGCTCCGCGTATTCCATCATCTCCTCCGACTGTGTGTGGGCAGTTATCTGCGATGGGATGGGAGGCGCAAACGGCGGCAAAACAGCTTCAAGCGCCGCTGTTAACTATATTTCCGAGTTCATCGCTAACGAATATCAGGAAGATATGAGCGAGGAAGCGCTTGCCGATATGCTGATTGCGGCGGTCGACGGCGCAAACCTCACGGTGTATAAGCTCGCCATCGAAGATTATGAGCTTGCCGGAATGGGGACGACCTGTGACCTTGTGTTTGTCAGGAACGGCATCGCCCATGTTGTGCATGTCGGTGACAGCCGCACCTATTCAATCCGGAACGGTAAAATTCTCCAGATCACCGAGGATCATTCTCTGGTTCAGGAGATGGTGCGCCGCGGCGAGCTGACGCCCGATCAGGCTATGCGACATCCCAATAAGAACCTCATTACCAGAGCGCTCGGCGTATCGCATGAGGTACATATTGATTACATTGAAGCGGAGTTTAACGACGGCGACGTTCTGCTCATCTGTTCCGACGGCCTTTCCAACTTTGTCAGCAAGGCGGATATGGTTCGCACCGCCGGTGAAACGGAAGGCGAATTGATGATTGACACCTTGGTGGAGATCGCAAAACGCCACGGCGGCCATGATAATATCACTGTTACGGTGATTTACTGAAGGGGTGAGTGTGATGGATAAGTATACCGGCAAAAAACTGGATGGCAGATATGAAATTCGTGAGCTGATCGGCGTCGGCGGTATGGCAAACGTGTATCGCTGCTATGACACGATCGACGCGCGTGAAGTTGCGATCAAGATTTTGAAGGACGAATTTCTCGATAACGAGGATTTTATCCGCCGCTTTAAGAATGAAAGCAAGGCGATCGCCGTACTGAATCACCCGAACATCGTCCGCGTTTATGACGTTAGCTTCGGTGATATGATCCAGTACATCGTCATGGAATATATCGACGGTATCACTCTCAAAGAGTATATCGACATGCAAAAGGTTCTTGATTGGAAAGAAACCGTTCACCTGACGACTCAGATTCTGAAAGCTTTACAGCATGCGCATGAAAACGGCATTGTCCACCGCGATATTAAGCCGCACAATATCATGCTGCTGCAGGACGGCACCATCAAGGTTACGGATTTTGGTATCGCGCGTTTTTCTTCCAACGCAACCCGCACCATGACCGAGCAGGCGATCGGTTCCGTTCACTATATCGCTCCCGAGCAGGCGCGCGGTGAAAAAACCGACGGCAAAACCGATATCTACTCTGTCGGCGTCATGATGTATGAAATGCTGACGGGTACGCTGCCGTTTGACGGCGATTCGGCTGTCTCTGTCGCTTTAATGCAGCTGCAGGCAAACGCGAAGCGTCCCAGAGAGATCAATCCCGATATTCCCGAGGGACTTGAAGAGATCACGATCAAAGCCATGCAGAAGAATCCCGATGATCGCTATCACTCGGCTGTTGAGATGCTCAGCGATATCGAACGCTTCCGCCTGAATCCGGGTATCCTGTTTCATTATCAATTTGCCGACGCAGACAAATCGTATGATGACAGCGTGCAGAATCATCATATTGAGCCGCAGTATGAAGAGCCGGATGATGGTGATGAGGACGCGGTTTATGAAGAGGATGTGCCTGTTCGCAGCCCTGTTTTATCCGCCATCAAGGGCGTTATTCTCGCGGCGGTGATCGCGCTGGTCGTTTTCGGCGGTATCGCCGCGTATCAGGGGTATATCTCCGCGCAGCCGAAGGAGATTGAGGTTCCGAACTTTGTCGGTATGACGCTCAGCGAGGCGAACGCGCAGAATAACGGAAAATTCAACTTCACCTATGTCAGCCGTTACAGCGATGATATTGCTGTTGACACGATCATCGAACAGAATCCCGCCGGCGGTTCCAAAAAGATGAAGGAAGGCTCGACGATTGAGCTGATCGTCAACTCTGCCGATACCAGCGTGCAGGTTCCTTATATCAGCGGCTCGATCGGAAGCGAAGAGATCATCCAGCGCATCGAGTCCGCCAATCTGGTGCCGAAGGTGCTGTATGTTGAAAGCAATCAAACCGCTCAGAAGGTTGACGCGGTGTATCCGCCTACCGGAACCGAGGTAAAGATCGGATCTACCGTTTATGTCTTTGTATCCAAAGGCGTAACCAAAGAGAAGATCAAGATGCCTACGATCAAGGGCTATACCGCTGAGGAAGCGGTCGCAATCTTAAAGGACGCCGGATTTACCGATTACTCTGTCGAGTATGACGAGAATATAGAAGCCGGCAAGGATGAGGTTGTGCGGCAGAATCCGCTGCAGGGCAGTGAGGTTACTTCTGATTACAAGATCAAGGTTATCTGCTCCAAGGGCGCTCATAAAGAAAAGACCGTCAATCTCGAGGTTGATCTTCCGTCTGACGTCAGCTCAGAGGTTAAACTGACCGTTTTGGTGGACGGCGCGATCGACAGCGAAAACAGCAAGTCTGTCATTCCGTCCTACAGCCCTTATTATACGGTTAATCTCAAGGTGAAGGATGACGCGAATATTGTTATTCTGCTTGATGATGAAAAATACAGAGAATACAAGGTGAATTACGATAACAACAGTATTGATCTGGTCAATTCGTACACCTATACGCCAAAGGAAACTGAAGCTCCCGCTACCGAGGCGCCTGTCGTAAGCAGCGCTTCTTCGGAAGAAGTTTCCGTAGAAGAATAATATATGAATCATTTTACAGGAATCATCACAAAGATCACAGGCGGCTTCTATTATGTAGAAGCCGCCGAAAGTGTTTATGAATGTAAGGCGCGCGGCGTGTTCAGAAAGCGCGGTACCTCTCCGCTTGTGGGCGATACCGTTGATATCACCGTTCCCGACGATGGCTATTGCTCGATTGATAAGATTCATGAGCGAAAAAATTCTCTGGTTCGTCCGGCTTTGGCAAACCTCGATAATTTGATGATCGTCAGTTCGGTTCGGGAACCTGACGTCAATCTTTATCTGATAGATAAGATGACTGCGGCTGCTGTCAGCAAGGAGATTACGCCGATCGTTGTGTTCTCTAAAAGCGATCTCGCGCCTGCCGATGACCTTGCCGAGATTTATCGCAAGGTCGGTATCTCCGCGTACGCGTTCTCGTCGGTTGACCTCAGCGGACTTGACGAGATTAAAGCAGAATTAAAAAACAAGGTTACGGCGTTTTGCGGCAATTCCGGCGTGGGGAAGAGCACGCTGCTCAACGCGCTGTTTCCTGAGCTGGAGCTGCAGACCGGAGAAATCAGCGACAAACTCGGCAGAGGTCGTCACACAACCCGTACCGTAGAGCTTTTCAAAAAGCACGGCGGATATATCGCCGACACGCCCGGTTTTTCCACCGTGGATATTGAGCGTTTTGAGTTGATCCGAAAAGATGATCTGAAATTTGCTTTTCCTGAGTTTGACGATTATTTCGGCACCTGTAAGTTCAATTCATGCAATCATCTTTGTGAGCAGGGATGCAGTGTGTTGAGTGCAGTGGAAGAGGGAATTATCCCGAAAAGCCGTCACGAAAGCTATGTCCGTATGTACAACGAGGTAAAGGATATCAAGGACTGGCAGTTGAATCAGGGATGAAAAAGGGAGGGATTCCTCCCTTTTTATTGCATGAATTTTACGATTTCGATTGATAATTTTAAAATTTTGCTTGCAATATGATGAAAGATATGGTAATATAATACTGCTTTGGGGGCGTAGCTCAGCTGGGAGAGCGCTTGAATGGCATTCAAGAGGTCAACGGTTCGATCCCGTCCGTCTCCACCATAAGAGAGGTACCGATAGGTATCTCTCTAATTTTTTGGCGTTTTATACTAATCCTTAATAAAAAGATTTAATCAGATATTAGGGATAAATTTTGCAGAGCACGGCGGGCGACGCAGGCAGGCTGGCGCCTGTCAAGGAGTCCAACAAAGCTATGCGAAATTTAGCCCAATAAATGATAAAGGTTTTTATGAAGGATTAGTATTATCCATATTTACAAAACTGTAATCTCATATTTCTTTTACAGCCTTGATATTGGTATAATTGATGTGCTATAATGTTTGGTATATTGAGTAAGTATGGCTTTTGTGTTTTATTTTTCATATTAGAATTAAACAATTTCCGGTAAGCTACTCTTACCGATAGGGGGACTTGAAATGCCTTTATGCATGGGTTGTTTGAATGAAATTCCTGCCGCGGATTCGGTATGTAAGGTATGCGGCTTTGATAATTCAGAAAAACAAACCGCGCCTTTTTTACCTTTCGGCACGGTTTTGAATCATAAATATGTTGTCGCAAAGAATCTTGAGACCAACGGTGAAAGCACCCGTTATCTCGGCTATGACAAAACAAACGGTAAAGTGCTGTCGATCCGCGAGTTTCTGCCGATCGGTTTGTTTGATCGCGGTGATAATGAAACTAAGCTTTTTGTAACTCCCCAGGATAAAGATTATTATACCGAGGCTCTTGAAAACTTTAAGAGTTATTATGAGACGCTGAATACGCTGGCAGATAAATCCGCGATGATTAACATTGAGGATATCTTTACCGAGAACAACACCGTGTATGTGATCGAAGAAAATGACGATCTTATTTCCTTTACGGAGTATGTCGATCACAACGGCGGTCATCTCGAATGGGATGCGGCTCGTCCGCTGTTTATGCCGATCATCACGCTGATCGAAAATATCCACAAGCTGGGTATCGGTCACTATGCGATATCTCCTTCTAATTTATATGTAACCTCTGCCGGTAAGCTGAAGCTCGGCGGCTTTTCTACCGAGAATGAACGCAAACGCGGTACAATGCTCAAATCTCAGCTGTACGGCGGCTGCGCGGCTCCCGAGCAGTATCTCGACAATGTTCAGCTGGATGTCGCGACGGATATCTACGGTTTGACCGCAACGCTGTTCTATGCGCTGACCGGCAACCTGCCCGCAAACGCAAAAGAACGCGAGAAGGATGCGCGTCTGTTAATCAGCACCAATACCGTCAAGCGTCTGCCGCCGCATGTTGTTACCGCGCTTGCGAACGGTTTACAGATGAAGAGCGAAGCGCGTATCTCGGATTTTGATGAACTGAGGGCGCAGCTCTCTGTTGCGTCAACGGTACAGGCGATCCAAGACGAGATTTCCCGTACCGCCAGCATGACGCCGATCAAAAAAGAGGACGAAGGTACTGCCTCTAAGGTGAATCCTACCGCTGTCGGCGTTGTCGCGACAATCGTCGCGCTGCTGATTTTTGCGGCTGTCGGACTTTTCTGGCTGCCGACCAATCCTTTGATGGGGTTGTTTACCAGCGGCTCTACCGTCCCCGCTACGGTAGCTGCTCCTACCGAGGACTGGACAGGTCCTGTTGTTGCCGATTACAGCGGCAAAACGTTGGATGAAGTCAAGGCGTCGTTCCAAGGTGCCGTCAAAGTGTCTGCCGACGGCGATTACAGCGACACTGTTCCCAAGGGTCAGGTGCTTTCTCAGGAGCCTGCTCCCGGCAAGCCTCTTACCGAAGCGGAACCGATGCTCTATGTCGTTATCAGCAAAGGGCCTCAGATGGTGGCTCTGCCTGAGGTGGAAGGAAAATCGTTTACCGCCGCTGCAGAAGAGCTGACCAACGCCGGCTTTATCGCACTGCAGGAGGTCGAGTACAGCAACACTGTTGCAGAAGGCAAGGTCATCGAGTATGTCAGTCATAAGGCCGGTGATAAAATCGAATCCGGCACCGAGGTGACGATTAAGGTATCATTAGGAAAGCAAAAAACCAGTAGTTCTTCTTCCAATTGATAAGAGATTGAAAGCGAAACAGGTGGGTATAGCTTACCCACCTGTTGTTTGCTGTTATACTAATATTCAAAAAATCAGTATTATAATTTCAGTTTGTGAATGTTGCTTTCTGCCTGTTGGATAACGTTGAAGATTTCGCCGGCTGATTCGGGGTATTCTTCGGCGAGCTTGTCGGGAGAAGCTTCCAGTTTTCGGAAGGCTTCCAGATAAGTGTCGCTGTCACGGTCTGTCATGCTGCCAATGTCGGTATAATACTTGTCCATGGCGGCATAGGCATAGCCGCTGTACAGTTCTTTCGGTACAGTGAACAGGTCTGTCGGATTATCACTGTTTGCCGAGTAAAGTCTGCGAAAAACGCGGTACAGCATAATCATAAAGTAATTGTTGATCGTTCTGTCAAGCCTTCGATTTCTGGCAGTCGCCGCAAAGTCGTAGATGACGTTCATCATGCTGGCGATCAGCCTTCGGTTGACGATCTGCGCGGCGCTCTGTTTGTGTGATGTACGGTCGACCGGGGCGTCGCTGATCTCGTATGCTCGGTCGGCTGTTCTGCCCAGGAGGTAATCACAGCTGACGTTATAGTAATCTGCGGCTTTGATTACGAAATCCAGACCGCATTCGCGGATGCCCTTCTCATAGTGAGAGAGAAGCGCCTGTGAGATGCCCAGCTCCGCAGCCGCTTGCTTTTGGCTGAGCTTCTTTTCTTTTCTTAAAAATGTTATAATGCGGGAAAAATCTTTGTTCATCAAATCACCTTTTTAGAAAGTATACAATCAGTATAATACAAATATTACTGTTTGTAAAGTCCGGAGGTCGTTATGAAATCCTATTATATCCATTTCATCCGTCACGGAGCAATCAGCCCGACCCTCAACGGCAGATATATCGGTACGACGGATGTGCCGTTATCAGAAGAGGGAAAGTCGGCGATCCGCAAACTGAGCTGCACGATGGATTATCCGTATGCAAAGGTCGTCTTTACGTCTCCTCTGAAACGATGCACTCAAACGGCAAAGATCATATATCCGAACCTCGACGCGATCGCGGTCGATCAGCTGATGGAATGTCACTTCGGAGAATGGGAGAATCAGAGCGCCGAAGATTTGCGCGGAGACGAAACCTTTTCCAAGTGGCTTGCGGGCGACAATGAAGTGAAACCGCCGAGAGGGGAGAGCGCAGCTGATTTTACGCGAAGAATCTGTCTGATGTTTGAAAGTATCGTGAACGGTCTTATCAAGACAGGAACCACCGACGCGGCGATCATCACCCACGGAGGCGTTATGAATACCCTGCTTGCGGTCTACGGTTTGCCTCAGGCAAAGCCCTTTGATTGGGCATGTGACTGCGGTTACGGCTATTCGTTGCGAATCACACCGATGCTGTGGATGCGCGATAAAGTTGCAGAGGTTTATGACAGAATCCCCAAGGAGAGGGAAGAAGACGCCGAATAATCTGAAGTTATGAAATTTTATCTTAGAAAAATTTCATAAATCCGTAATTTTTGACGTTATATTATTGTATTTTGCAGGATGATGTGCTAAAATGAATGAGATTACGGAGTGTGATTGTTATGTTATCTAACTTGCTCGTCCGCATTGATCTGTCCCGAAAGGATTTTTCCAAAGGGCAGCGCAAGATCGCGGATTATATAGAAGAACATTATGACTCCGCCGCGTTTATGACTGCGGCTAAGCTCGGCGAGGTTGTCGGCGTATCAGAGAGTACCGTGGTGCGTTTCGCGACGCAGATCGGCTACGACGGATTCCCTTATCTGCAAAAGGCGATGCAGGAGATGATCCGCGATAAGCTCAATTCGATCCAGCGCATCGAGGTCACAACCGGTCGTATCGGTGATTCGGACGTTGTAGAAAGTGTACTGAATCAGGATATCGACAAAATTCGCCGCACAATCGACGAGGTTTCACGAGAGGATTTCAAAAAATCCGTCAGTGCGATCATCAACGCGCGCAACATCTATGTGTTTGGCGTGAAATCCGCGTCATATATTGCTAATTTTCTCGCGTATTATCTGGATTTGATCTTCGGTAATGTGCATTTTCTTAATTCAACATCGAAGACGACTACTTATGAAAAACTCTTCCGTGTGACGGATCGTGACGTGATGATCGGTATTAGCTTTCCGCGTTATTCTCAGATGGCTGTCGACGCGATGAGCTTTGCTCATGACAGAGGCGCCGAGGTGATCGCGATCACCGACAGCATGGTAGCTCCCGTTGTCAAAGACGCCGACGAGGTTCTTTTGGCGCGTTCGGATATCGCGTCCGTTGTCGATACATTGGTTGCGCCGCTGAGCTTAATCAACGCGCTGTTGGTTGCGATTGTGATTGAGCGAAAGGAAGATATCAAGATGACGTTCTCTAATCTGGAAAAGGTATGGCAGGAGCAAAACGTCTATGCCGCCAACAGGTGGGAGGATCAGGATAAGGAACATGAAAATGCCTGATACAAAGGTTTTGGTGATCGGCGCCGGACCTGCAGGGATGATGGCTGCCGCTGCCGCCGCCGAAAACGGCGCGCAGGCCGCACTGCTTGAAAAAAATCAGCGCGTCGGGCGAAAACTGGCGATTACCGGTAAAGGCCGCTGTAATATAACAAATTTCTGTGATACTACCGATTTCATCGCACACGTTACCGCCAATCCGCGATTTTTATACAGTGCGATCAATCGCTTCAGCTGTTACGATACTGTCGCGTTTTTTGAAGAACGCGGTCTTGCGACGAAAGTCGAACGCGGCAACCGCGTGTTTCCGGTCTCTGACAAAGCTGCTGACGTTGTTGATACCCTCTACGATTATTTGACGGAGTTGGGCGTCGATCTTTATCACAAAGAGGTCAAGGGACTTGTGATGGAATCCGGAGTTGTCAAAGGCGTTCGTCTTGATGACCGTGTGATGTACGCGGATAAGGTCATCGTTACCTGCGGCGGAATGTCCTACCGGGCGACCGGATCGACCGGCGACGGGTATACGTTTGCCAAATCCGCCGGGCATGCGATCACGCCGCTGCTGCCTTCTCTGGTTCCGCTGACAGCGGATGATACGGATATCCCCGAATTGCAGGGATTGTCTTTGAAAAATATCCGACTGACGGTTACGGATAATGTTACCGGGAAAACGGTGTACGCAGAGGTCGGTGAAATGCTGTTTACTCATTTCGGAATTTCGGGACCTCTGGTGCTTTCGGCAAGCGCCCATATGCGCGATATGTCTCCCGGGCGGTATACGGCGCATGTCGATCTGAAACCCGCGCTGGATTCCGAAACGCTGGATAAGCGTCTTTTGCGGGATCTGTCGGAATTTGCGAATAAGGATATCATCAACTCCATGGGAAAGCTGCTCCCGAAGAAGCTGATTCCCGTCGTGATTCATCGAGCCGGGATTGATCCTCGTACAAAGTGTAACGTTCTGACGGTTCAGCAGCGTCATATACTGTCTGAGCAGATCAAGAATTTTACCGTTAGGATTCATTCGTTTCGTCCGATTAACGAAGCCATTGTTACCCACGGCGGCGTTGACGTCAAGGATATTGACCCGCGAACGATGGAAAGCAGGCTCGTAAAGGGTTTGTATTTTGCGGGAGAGGTGTTGGACGTTGACGCGTACACAGGCGGTTTTAATCTGCAGATCGCGTACGCTACCGGCAGACTGGCCGGAGAGTCTGCGGCAATTTCCTAAGATAAACAACATGAAATAAAGGAGGCATGATAAAAAGTAAGTGGTAAGTAATCCGAGGGCTCTGGCGATGTGCTACAATAGAAGTAGCAGAAAGACAGAGTAGATACTAATTCGTCATGTTTAATGGTCTACGAGATCGCAA
>Ga0256404_1006389_pt1 | contig 19577 bp, 24 predicted proteins | sample RumenRJG_01DNA_FD_185990 | JGI IMG/M metagenome (GOLD analysis project Ga0256404, IMG submission 185990) | Bovine rumen microbial communities from Lethbridge, Alberta, Canada - RJG_01 | ecosystem: Host-associated > Mammals > Digestive system > Stomach > Rumen | place: Canada: Alberta | collected...
ATACTACGTTCTTGAGCAAAAGCTTATCTACAAAGCAGCTATGCGAGGTCAGAAGGTGATCAATGTCGATCCTGCATACACCTCGCAGACCTGTCCGAATTGCGGGCGAAGAGACAAGGTCAGCCGCGATAAGAGGCTGCATCTCTTCAGATGCACAGGATGTGGATACACATCCAATGATGACAGGATAGCTGCTATGAATCTGTACAGCATGGGAAATGAGTACCTGGTACAGTCCGGGAAGAGCATGTCTCTTGCCGGTGGGGTCCGGTCAATGACCCCTGATGTGACGCCAGCCGATCCGGAGTTGTCCGGACCGGTAACAAATGCAGGAGGCATCAGCCGACCACTGCAGGGCAGTCACAAGCCCCTTCTTCAAGGCGTCAGCCTAAGTAGGGGTATTTGACCGTGCCGCCGATCCATACAGTCCCGATGCCGAGCGACCACGCATACAGCACCAGCTGCTCCATCGAGTAGCCGAAAGCGACATCCGAATACGGCACTTTGTCCACGATGCCTGCGACATACAGCTTCTCACCCGTCAGGACCGGGCTCGAAAGACCGTACTCCTCAGCACCGAGGAACTTAAACTCAACAGGGATCCCGAACGGATTGCCGGCGCCCGCTTCAGCAGCGCAGGCCTCGATCTTCGCCCTGTCCTCAGGCGTCAGGTCACTGCCGTCATATGTCCTTACGCTTTTGCGTCCCATTACCACTTCTCTAAAGTCTGCCATGGATTACCCCCTGTATAATATCAGTCCCATGAATCAGGTTCGAATTTCCTGCTCTTCACTTCCTGGATGTACTTCTCATACGCCTCAGTATCCGCGATCCTGACGCCCTTCTTTATTGCCTCCTCGAGAACAGGCGCCTTGCCCGCATCGTACTTGTCTCCCAGTCTCCACTGGTAGGTGTGCGGGTAGATGTCGTCCTTGTCCAGGGTGTTAGGATCCCTGAGGCACATCCTCTCGTATTCATAATACAGGCGGTCCATCATTTCCCTGTGCTCTGAATGAGCATCATCGCGGACGTGCTCCGCCTCTTCAGGCTCCTCGACACGGCCTGCCGCATCTGCAAAATTCCCGTCGAGTACTATCGTATATTTGAAATCCTTATTAGTCTTGCTTTCCATCTTTCCCCCTCGCCGGCATTCCGGCATATATAGTAAAAAGCAGACCCAGCGATCTGAGTCTGCCGGTGTGTTTATCCTACACACAGATTGTATCTCGGATGCAGTCATCCTGCAATGTGTTTTCCTTCACATAGTTGTATTTTTCGTGAATGCAGGTTCACCTTCCCCGCACTTTTTTATGGCGCGCAAAACGGCTCAGTCGCACTTCCCGCAGTCGCTGCACCCGTTGCACACAGGCTTCATCGCGCACTCCTCGCAGTGCCTCCTGTAGTGCGGCACGTACAGCCTCTCCTCAGGTACCGGCAGTCCCCAGCTATCGACAAGGTCAAAATGCATCGGCTTTCCCTCGTAGTACATCCCCGACCTGAAAGCCTGCGTCGCCTGCAGCCTTTTGCCCTTCAGCTCGTATCTCTTTCCGTCCTTAATGAACACAGTGCCCGTCTCGATGAAGACGAAGGTCACATCATGCGCAGCGCACTCAGCCCGCAGGGATTTCACCCACTCGAAGTCCAGAGGTCTCCTGCCGCCGTAGTTCTCTCCACCGCACAGCACCCTTTCGACCTGCCCGCCTGCAAGGTACTTGTCCAGGCTGACCGGCCCGATGAATGGGGCGACCTGAACGCCCTTGTGCTTGAACGGCAGCTCAAGGAGAAGCGGCATCCTCTCATCCGCCCTCTTCTGATTCTCGCAGGTCACATTGAAGAAGATGTTGTCCCATCCGTCTCCCCAGTCAGGCGGCAGACAGTCCGCCACCCTCTGTGGCCTCTTAGTCAGCAGGTAGAAAATGACGTCGCTCCTCTCACGCATCACATCCCACGCTTCCGGCCTCCACTCGTCAGCCTCCTCCAGGAAGAAGTCCGACGTCATGCAGACGCTGATCAGCTCGCCGCTCTGGATCTTGTACCTGCCCTTCCTGTCTTTCGACAGAGGATACCTGGCGTTGCCGGTACGGTATATCTCGGCACCGTCCTTGTCCCTCATCTCGTCGAGGAAGTACATATAGCAGTTCTCGCATCCTTCACTGCATTTCACGCACCCGTGCCACGGGTTCCATATATCGTGCATCCAGTTTCAGTCCTTCCTCTCCTGCTTCACCGGCTCCTTTGCTGGCTGATTATACAGCTTTTAGGCCTGATTTCCTTTGTTGCCTCTCCTGGCAGCTGTCCCGCAGCTCATGATTGGCGTAACACAGACCATTTGAACCAATTATACGCCATCAAAGACTCCCTTGTCTCTCCGTTTGAGTCATAGAGTTGGCGTAGATTGACTCATTATATAATCTTTTACGCCAACAAAATGGCTTTTCCTTACTCGGCCAGACCTCATCAGGTGGCGTAAATAGAGTCTATATTTCCATTTTTACGCCAACTTTGCCGTTCCATCCGGCCTTTTCACATATATTTGATGGCGTAGAACGAGACATTTTGACCATGATTACGCCAATCATACGCTTCAGCAACGTTCTCAGACCAGTCGATGTCTGCTCCGGGAGCCCCGCGCTGTCCGGCGGGGACTACTCCACCCGCCCGGACAGCTGCAGAGCGAGGGCGACCGGCAAGCAGACGCCGGGAGCTCAATTGAGAGCGACCGGAATCACACAATTTATTGTGGTCATGGTTTTCAGGTAATGTACTGCGTATGGTAGTGGGAATGCGGGTTTGAGCGCGCGCGAGATATTGTAGGTTGATGGGTGTTGTGCTCTCGCGCGTGCTGCAGGGTGCCGCTGGCATATGAAAACTCCGCACCCATCATGAGTGCGGAGCTCAATATCAGTTTCAGTCAATTAATAGTCTTACAGGTCTGACAGGCTCTACGCCTCTATCTCATAACCCGCTTCGGCGAGCACCTTGAGTGCCTTGCCGAAGTTCTCTTCCTTGGTCAGTATGTAGTCGGTGTTGTATGTGGATATGGCAAAAATGCCGACGCCGTTGTCTGCGAGCACTGCAGAAATCTTAGACAAAATACCGATCAGGCTGAAGTCCAGTATCCCGACGATGCGGAAGGCTTTCCAGCCGTCGTCACGTTCAGTCGTGTTGTCAGGTACTGCATCGACCGGGCATACCAGTGACAGCTCCTCGTCTGTGGTACCTGTGAATGTGAATGGCTTTGAGATATCCACCTGTGAATAGTCCTCCACCTTGCATACCGACAGCCTTACATCAAGTGTCTTGAGTGTGATTCCGTTCATATTTTTCCTCTCTTTTTTGATCTATTTTGCTATAAGCTGTATCGCCCTGGATATCATTGCGATGATGGTGATCAGAGCTGCTATCCACATGAGTGTAGCCTCTTTGCTCTGGTTGTGCACCCTGAAGAAAGGATACGGTCCGTCGAATTTGCGCAGATAATTCAGGTTGATCATCGTGATGCCGTACACGAAGGTTATCAGCACCGGCGCAGCTATGACGGAGTTGTGGTCCTCCCAGAATATATACGATGCAACGGATATTATCGGGCACAGAGTGTGATGGTACAGCCCGTTACCCGACAGCATCAGCTTGCGGAATCCGCCGCCCATCGGGACAAGCACGCAAAGTGTGATGAGGAATGTCATCGTGAGCATGCATGAGCTGAGGTATCTGAAGCCGCACGTGAAATCACCTGAGCCGAGCGCAAGAAGAAATATCGACGAGAGCAGCGTGATGATATTGGATATCTGGGTATAGTAAGCCAGTATCTTCAGTCCCCTGTCAGATATGCTTATGGACAGCCCTATCGCCTCAAGCAGGATCACTATGCAGTTTGCAGCTATGCACATAACATTCATCAGACTCTTACCACATCTCCTTCCCCGGTTTGTTATCTGTCTTCGTCTCTGTCCTCATCTCAGTCTTCATCCGGTGCCTGCCCGTCATGGGCCTGCCACGCGCATTCCGTCATCTCAATGTCACTGAAATGCGCTGTGAAGGACGAATCCTCAGGCGAGCACGCATAGATGCCCAGCCTTATCCGGCCGGCGCCCTCGTGCATGTGGCAGATCCTCATCTGCTTCCAGCGGCAGCCGTCCTCCGAGTACTCGATACGGTAGTCATCTTCTCTCCTGCTCAGGCGGTACCACACCTCGCTTATGTCCGCCGGGATCTCAGTCGTCGCCCAGTCAGACCAGCCGTGATTTGTGACCACGCTTCCAAGGTGCTGGAACTCCTCGTTCTCATACTCTACCGAGCCCTTCAGCCAGTTGTCGCTGTCAAGATACATGACTACACCGCACTGGTCGAACCGGTGGTGGCTCTCACGGAAGGAAGTCTTCACGACAAAACTGAAGTACTTCTCTTCAGTCTCCATCTGAAAGACCGGCGCATTGTCATTGCGGAAGTGATAATAAGTCCGCTGCCACAGGTCAGTATGCGGTGCTGTCGTGACAGATATCCCGCCCTCCGTTATCTCATATGCAGCAGGTTCTCTTGTCCATGTGAATTGATTCATGTCCATGTATGTCCCTCTGCAAGATTTCCTAGACTCTTACGATATAGCCCTCTTTACGTGGCTTTGCTGCAGGCTGCTCGCAGTCTGCGTATCCGAGTGCGACTGAGCAGCTGCCTGTCAGGTCCTCAGGAAGTCCCCACTCCCTGAGGAGTGCTTTGCCCTCTTCCATCTCGAACATCTGGCGGCATCTGTGGATCCAGCATGAGCCGAGTCCTGCTGCGTATGCTGCATTTACGATGTTGGTAGTAACTGCAGGTCCGTCGAATCCCGGTGTGAAGCCTTCAGGTGTCTCGAATACGAGCACGATGGTCGGTGCTCCGTAGTAAGGGTCCATGTCCTTGCCCATTACTGCGGCATTGAGTGCAGCGACTCTGTCGCGGTATTCAGGAGTCTGGACTGCAACGATCTGCACGCCCTGGGTTCCTCCACCTGTCGGCGCATAAGTTCCTGCCTCGAGAACAGCATTCAGCTCCTCGTCAGTGATCTGCTCAGGCTTGAACTTTCTGATGGCTCTTCTGTTCAAAAGTACTTCAAATGCTTCTTTTTTCATCTCTATCCTCCTGATCTATTCTCCGAACCCTTCCGGGTCAAGGTACTTTATTATCTTCGCTGGGTTGCCTGCGATGACTGCTCACTATCTCTCAAATATGACTCCACCCGCCTGTGTCGGATGGTCTATGTACACGACCTCTTCTGCGGTGCTCCTGTACCGCAGGATGTCGCGGACTATCATGATGTCACCCGCGGCTGAGTCAGCCATTATGATGCCCATAAGCTCGACCGACCAGTCCCCGGTCACTATGCCTGCTATCATCGGCACTATACCGAGGACCACAAGAGGCATCAGCGCCCCGAATATATACGCCCCCTTCGAGAGCGGCACCAGGCATGTGCAGTACGGAGTCAGGTACTGCTTCATGATGCCGAACTCAACATCTTTGAACCCGTTCGGGCAGAAGACAGACCAGCTCAGTCCGTGTATGGCCTCATGCAAAACGACAAACGCCACCATGTATGCCATGAATCTCAGGAAAGGCGTAAACATGCCTTCCCACATGCCCCAGCCGTGTCTGAGGTAGAAGAGTCCTCCTCCGATGAGGAAGAGAGGTATCAGCAGCAGGAGGCCGAACTTGTTCGCTTCCATGATGCTCACGGTAAGGTCGGTCCGCCTGAAACCCTCCTCAGCCAGCTCTTCAGAGGTCACCTCAAAACGCTCGAGCCGCCTTTCCTCGGCAGGGCTCAGCTTTCTTGCCTTCTCCTGTTCATCATTGTTTCCGAAGCCCTTCTTTTTCACAGTATCACCTTTTCATGATACTCATAGTCTTCGCGCATGCAATATGCCTTAAGCCCATGAGCATCCTGTCATTCTCATTCCTTCAGACCTAGCGTCTCTTCCTCTCCAGCACATACCTGAACCATGCAGCGAACTCAGGCCCGAGCCTCTCGACAAGTGCCTCTGCCTCCGCAGGCTTTGCTGATGCTGCATACAGGCACTGCTGCGCAATCTGGTACTTTCTGGCGACAGTGAGATGCGAGATCTCTTCGTCAGTGTACTTCACGAGGTCTGCCATCTCCTCCTGCGCACGGAAGAACCTTATGAACGCTTCGGCAGTGTCTCTTCCGACTATAGGCTCGATAAGGGCAAAATCATTATCCGAGCTGTCGAGCACTCTGGATACCATCTCCCAGCGGCGCGGGTCTGCGTAGCCTTCCGTGCCGGTGAATGTCGTCCTGAGGTACAGATCGTTGTTCGCAAGGAACTCCATGACATACGGATTGATCTTCTTTCTTACCGCCCACGGCATCCAGTTCTCTACTGTCGTCCTGATGTATATGTGGGCGAATCTTCCGAACAGAGGCTCGGCAAGGTCATGTGCCACGCTCGACTCTGCGCGGTCGTTTCCGGCAGCCACTATGCGCGCGTTAGGCGGCAGCGGCCAGCGGTTGTTGACGAACCTGTCCAGAACGATCTTGAAGATGACTGCCTGGGTCTGCTTTGTCGCATTGGTCAGTTCGTCGAAGAACAGTATGTGGAGCTGGCCGTCCTCGCAGAGGCGCTCCAGCTTGACGAGCCACACAGGCTTGATATCTATGATCTTGTCATTGGTCTCGTTGTAGACCGCGCGCCCGTTTATGGTCTCAGGTGTCTCGTTGACAAGCTCTATGTCCAGCACATCCGGGTCTATCTCCTTGACACGGTCGCTCTTGCCGTCGCCGGTGAGGCCGTGGATGAAGACAGGGATGTCCGCCCTGATGAAGGCTCTTATGAGGTCTAGCTCATCATGCTCTTCGATGTGGTAGGTCGTCCCGGCCATTCCCGATGCCAGCTCTTTATCGTCTTCTGCTAAGAGCTCTTCAAGGAAGGCCTCCTTCATGTATTCAGCTGCCTCCTCGCGGCCGAGGCCTGCGAACAGCGCCCTTCCGCAGATGAGGAGCTTGTTTATCTCATCATAATACCAGCGGACCGGTCTCACCTCGAGGAAGATCTCCTCGCCCGAGTTCACGATGCTCCCGTCCGAGAGCTGCACGTATCCCGCAGCCGTCTCTTCAGTCACAGGCACCCTGACTATCTGCTTGGCGCCGAGCCTGTAGACATCCCTCTTCTCTCCTGCGATGGTATATGCCGTGCCGGTCTTCTTAAGGGTGCCGTCGCGGTGCTGCCTCTCTGCCATGTCGCGCATCGAGGGCTCGAGCATGACAGACGGATAGGTCCCCAGCTCAACGGTCACGATGTCGCTCACCTCACGCGCATGGCTCAGGAGGCTCTCGTCACCAGGCTCCAGGAGAATGGCAGGCCTTACCGCGCAGTTCCCGCCTACATGGTCGCGGCCGAATCTGTCACAGCATTCCCCTTCCGAGAGGAAGTAGTTGACACTGTTGCCGCTCAGCGTGAATCCGTCATCCGGCGCCGTGATCATCGCAAGGTCGCTCGCCTGGGCTGCCGTCCCGACAGTGCGGAACACCGGCAGAGGGTTCTCAAACAGCTGCTTATGTGATAAGAAAATTGATTTCATAATTATTCAGGTCCTCTGGTTTCTTAACGTATATAACTCTTCCGCCGGGCGGATCCACCGGCATGTCACTGTACACGAGCCATATGGCGTCGCATCTCGTCTCGGGCATGTCCGCGTATCCGTCGGTGAATACTATCCTGGTCTCAGCATCGCCGCTGAAAGCCTTCACGGCCGTCTCGAAGTTCGTGCCGCCCGATCCCTTGATCTCCAGATCAGCGATGTCCTTCTCCGAGCGTATCTCCTGGAATCCGTAGAACTCAGTGTCAAAACACCCGACCTTGACCACCGCATCCTCGCTCAGAAGGCCCTTGACTCCCCTTACGAATGCCCGCAGAAGGTCGGAGTCTATGGACGCGCTGGTGTCGAGCAGTATCTCGGCATGCGGCACGGGATACGGTCTGAACTGCTCTATGAGCATGCCGTCTCTTATCCTGTCCGCCGGGAACCAGTCGTAGTCGAGCTGCAGGCTGTCCTCGAGAAGGTCCGGCAGTCCCGCAACGGCATGCGCAAGTCCCGGATCCTCTATGTCCCTCTCCTGCGCACCCTGCAGGTCTCCCGCCTGCCTGTCAGTGTCTTTTCTGTCAGAAGAAACGAAGACCTCTTCATACAGGTCTTCTGTCTCTTCGCTCTCCTGTGGCTCCAGTTCCTCCCTGTCGGCCTGATCGTAGAGGATGTCGTACATCTCCTCGGCGCTTCTGCCGGCTGCGTCCCTGTGTCTTATCATGTTTATCGGCGGCTCGAAGCCGTCAGCAACGAGAAGCTCACAGGCAACAGCCGTGCATGCAGCCTCCCACACTCTCCGGTCCCGGCCCTTTCCTCTCATCTCATGAGCCAGCTGTATGTGCATCAGCTGCTCAGCGATGATGTAGGCCTGGACCTCCTGAGGGTACTTTCTCATGCCGTGGCTGTTGTAGTAGACTGTCCGGCCCCGCGAGACCGCAGTGCCTGCCTTGGGCGTGTTTTTAAATGTCACGACTCCCATCAGCTCTTCCCACTCGGGGCACTTCTTCAGGATATTAAGTTGTGTCTCGTGAAGGTCGAACCGGAAATCCATCAGTTATTACAGTTCAGCCGCTATCTCAGATACAGCCACCAGCGCTGCCTCTCCGCTGATCTTTATCCTTCCGCCGCCCTGCATCTCACAGTACAGATGTCCTCCTCGCTTCGATGCCTGGTACGCGTGGATCCTGTCCTTGCCGAGTTCCTTCGCCCAGTACTCTGCTATCTGGCAGTGCGATGATCCGCACACAGGGTCCTCCGCTACAGCTACCTTAGGGGCAAAAGTCCTGGACACGCAGTCTATAACGTCCTTACCCCGTACGGTCGCGTTCTGAAGGCGCCCTTCTATCTTCATGAGCATTGCCTGGTCAGGCTGCATGTTCCTGACCTGCTCCTCTGTCTCGAATACGCATATGAGATCCAGCCCGAGCACTGCCTTGACAGGGCGCACTCCGAATGCTTTCTCCATGTCATCAGTGACAGGTATCTCTTTAAGCTCGTATGTAGGGAAGTCCATCTCATAGAGGTTCCCTTTCCTCTTCACGACGAGCTCGCCGCTGAGGGTGTTGAATCTTACCTCATCACTTTCAGGCTCATAGTAATTCAGGATGACGAAGGCGGATGCAAGTGTAGCATGTCCGCACAGTTCGATCTCCGTGCCCGGTGTGAACCATCTGAGGTGGTATCCCTGCTCCTCCCTGACGATGTATGCAGTCTCGGACAGATTGTTCTCCATCGCGAGCTTCATCATCGACTCATCTGCAGGCCAGCTGTCCATAACGCAGACTGCCGCGGGATTGCCCGTAAACGGTTCACTTGTGAATGCGTCGACTATATACTGCCTCATTTTGCCCCTCTCTTATTCCGCCTTGAGTGCTGTATCGAAGGCGAGTTTCACTCCGTCCCTGACCTCTTCATAAGGCATGAAGAGCGCCGCCTCGAATATCTTGTCCTTACCGATGAAGAGCGAAGGCACCGACCAGTAGTCGTAGTTCTCGATGATCTCAGGATGCTCATTCTCGTTGATCATCTCGATCTCTACATCCTTATACTCAGGGTGCTCATCTCTCAGTTCCTCAATAGCCCTGCGCGCCATGTCGCAGTACTTGCATTCGGTGATGTGGAACATCGTTATCTTGTTCATTGCGTTGTCCTCTCAGCTATAATTGTCCGTATTTTTACATACTCTAACCAATCTTCTCAACAAACTCCTGCAGAGAATCTGATACATCAAAGTACGCATCGTTACTGATGCTGCAGCTGTCTATCTGACAATAGACCTCTTCCTCCGGCAGCTCCATCCCGCAGACTGTCGTGATCATCTCAGCCGGGGCTTCATTGAAGTCAAAATTCCTAAACAACTCTTTCATGCCATCACCCTATATTCCCTTATCTCCTCTTTCATTCACAGTCGAATGTTACAGCAGTATCGCGCCTTCTCCGTATCTGACAGGCCTTTCGTCCAGCCTGCTCCTGATGCGCTGCCTTGTTGTCCTGACTTCCTCCAGCATGGCTTCCTTGTCACGCGGCAGCCATCCCTGCATCCGCACAACGTTGGACGGGTGCAGGCCAAAATACAGGCAGTCCTCTACCTCAAGCTTCTGCAGGAAGAGTTCTTCCTCGTCGATGTGCTCTCCCAGCGTCGGCTCAACGAACCTGCCGGATTGTATGTCATCATAAAGCGGACAGCCCGGGTCCGCATGGATCGTGCCGGTGAAAATGAGGTAAGGGTCCGTCCTGTTGATCAGCTCCGCGGTAGCCAGAGCATTCTCCCTGAGGCTTCCCGCTCCGGCACCTCCGAATATTATATTCGCACCGTAATCCATTCCGGCTTCCCTCAGCCTCAGGAGTTCATGCAGCGCCTCTTTGCTGTCATACCCCTTGTTCATCAGGAGCAGAGCCTCATCCAGGCCGCTCTCGACCCCGATATTCAGCTCATTGATGCCAAGCTGCCTCAGCCTGTCAAGCTCCTCGTCCGTTTTGCCCCTTATGTTCTGTATGGATGCATACATCGCGATGGTCTTCACCGCCGGAAGGTACTCGTGCACCGCTTCAGCGATCTCCGCGAGCCTGTCTGCACTCAGTGCAAAAGGATCCCCGTTCTCGAGGAATACCCTCTGTGCGCCCGGGGCAAAAGTCCTCGCTTCCGCAAGGTCGCTACGTATCTGCTCCATAGGCTCAACGTTGAACGGTGTATCCCTGTACATCGTGCAGAATGAGCACTTGTTGTGCGAGCAGCCCGTAGTCACCTGCAGCAGCAGTGATCCCGCCTCAAAAGGCGGCCTGTAAGTAGTTCCAGTGTATTTCATATGCCTATTTCAGATGCATCTGTATGCATCGCTGATTATCTCATAGTGATCGAATGCAAGCTCATCGTTGACACACTTGCCGTCAATGCAGACAATAGCCTGCCCATACTGCTCCTGCACAGACGCCCAGCAGACTTCTCTCGCATCATCACCGGCCACAGGCCTGATCTCTCCTTCTTTTACTGTTGCAGTATATGCTGCCGATACCGTCCATCCTCTCGGATCTCTTCCGGGCCTGCTGTATATGCCTACAAGCTTCATCTTAAGGCCGGTCACTCCGGTCTCTTCTTCAAGCTCACGTGCTGCAGTCGTCTCGATGGTCTCGCCTTTCTCGGCAAAACCTCCCGGCAGGGCCAGCTGTCCGATGCACGGGTGGTTCTTCCTGCGTATGAGGAGAACATCAGGTGACGCTCCGTCGTCGTGCGTTCTGAATATGACCACATCCGCAGTCAGCGATGGATGCGGGTACATGCTGTCGTCGTATTGTGCCAGGAATTCAGCCTCAGTGAGGCCGTTAGCGTCTCTTATGTCCTGCATTCTTTTTGTCTCCATGCCCCTCTTTACAGCTCAGTATACTTATCGCTTATACCTCTGGCTTTCTCCACAGGGTATTTCGCCTTGTTCTTCTCCAGCTTATTCATCACGATTTCTTCGATATCCACATCGATCCGGTCTGCAAGCATGACACAATAGCTGATGACATCAGCAAGTTCCTCGCAGAGGTGCTCTTTATCGAAGTCATTGTTCCACTGGAAGCATTCCAGCAGCTCCCCTGCCTCTATACTGATTGACTTGGCCAGGTTCTCCGGTGTGTGGAACTGGTCCCAGTCACGTTCTTCATTGAATTCACGAAAAGCCTGTTTGAGTTTATCCATCTCTATATACTCTTTCCAAGTTCATAAGCCTGCTGCGGATACTTTGTTCCTCTCGTCATTGAAGGCGAGCCGCATCCTCTTCCGAGCACCATTCCGCAGTCTTCGAACTGCATGTAGCTGCAGATCTGCTTATAATATGCTTCTGTTACCTTGAATACTGTATCAGTGTTGTCCCATGCAACTGAGAGCAGCACTGTCTTCTTGTGCATCGATGTCAGCTCCATAGTGAAGCTGTAGAATCTGTCCACGCACATCTTAAGTGGTGCCGGCCAGTTATAGTAGTAGACAGGCATGACGAATACGATCATGTCAGTCTTTGCGATGAGCGGCTTCAGCTCATTCTCATAGTCATCGTTCAGCACGCATGCACCTGACATGCCGCAGTGTCCGCAGCCAAGGCATGGCTTGATGTTCTTTCTGATCACGTTATATACAGTGACCTCGTGTCCGTTCTCCTCTGCTCCGCGGATGAATTCATCTGCCAGCATGTTGGATGAGCCTTTGATGTTGCCGCTGCTTTCAAGTACTAATATCTTCATATCTTGTCCCCTCTTGTAATTTCCAATATCACTGATATCTATCTGCTAAGCAAATAATACCATAAGAGCGGTCATCAATGAATTTGTTTACCACCTTTGACAATCAATCCGGGTAACCACGGTTCGAGCCCCTGATCGCCCACCACAGACCTCCGAGAAATCGGAGGTCTTTCTTTTATCAGGACGTTGATATTTCAACTACTTGAGGCTGATTTGATTCACTTTTAAGACGAAAAACTGCATAGATAGGACGCGATTTTTCTGGGTTGGTTTTTTGCAAAATGGGTTGGTTTTTTGCAATGCGGGTATGCCCGCCGGATACAGTTTTAATAAACGCATCTCCATGTAATCGCCATAAGAGTTTTCCCTTATGGCTTAATGCTCTCTGTCGCCTAGCTTGGGATTGGTGTTTCCAAAGCCTTCTCAAGAAGCATCTTCTTTTCTGTATCCGGCGCCCTGTCAAAGCAATAGTTGAAATAAGTAGTTCTCTCATCCGCATGACCGGCATAAGACCTTATTGTATTGATGTTTATGCCCGCGTCTATCAGCGATGAGATATAAGTTTTACGCGATTTGTGCGAAGATCTATAAAGAATTTCGAGCCTTTTGCAATACTTCTTCAAAAGAATGTTGGTCTCTGCGTAGCTCAGCGCATCCTCTGTCATGGAGAATATATACTCCCCTTTGCCGCTGTGTTCTTCCTGATACGCTCTTGCGACTTCTATGAGCTCAAGAGCTGCATCTGTCAGCAGCACATCCCTATCTTCATGACTTTTGGTATGTTCCACAACCTTGTCCGAGTCTCTCTGCAGCATTCTTACGACATGGAGAACTCCGTTCTCAACATCTTCGAATCTGAGCGCGCACAATTCTCCGATACGGACACCTGTCTGGAACTGGAACATCACTGCTAGTGGAGCCAGTCTGTAAACAAGTCTATTGCTGTTGTGGAAGTCCTTCCAGGCCTCCTGAAAGATGAGTATCACCTCATCTTTCGTATATACCTGCGTGCAGTCCTTTTTCTTATGTACCTTACGGAACATCCTCTTACTGTCGACCTTGACCTTACGGAACAGATTCTCCTCCACGATTTCCAGCTCTACGGCATAATCAAGTATCTGTCTGATTATGAGAGACGTGTTGTAGTAATTGGTCTTCGTCATGTCGTACTTGCGTATCAGCTTGTGGATCCACTCATCAAGTTCGATCTTTGTTAGTTCTCTGACCCTCTTATCGATGATTGAAATACTGCTTGGCTCGTTCTCATAATACTTCTTCCAGTCCGACTCTACCCTTGGGATAGTCGTCTCCGAAGAATGGAGCTTTTTATACTCCAACCAATCAGGGTACAGCTCCCTCAGAGTCATCCTCTTACGCTTGAGCTCTTTATCGTTCTCCAGATAGAAGCATATGACTGCTTCTTCCAACTTTTCTCTTGTAGTCTTTGTGATCTTCCTACGACCTTCTTTTGCGGTTTTGTCCGGCACCCATGTGCGCCAGTTGCCATCTTTGCCGTGGCTTATAGCGTACCGGTGCGCATTTAGTATTTTCTTCCTTTCTTTGTCCACTATTGACGCTTTGACATCGTCTAGGTCAATCATACCATTGCGGACCTGGAAGTCCAAGATTTCTTGTGGCGACAGAGATGCCAGAATGGCACTGCTGTTCATCTTATTTGCCATACCGGCACCTCCTTTCTTCACAGCAAAACGGAGGTGTCATACACCTCCGTCTATCCAATAACTGTTGCCTATGCTTTGACTGTCTTCTGTTATTCTTCTTCTCCAAACACCTCCTTCAGCGCATTCATAAGAGTGCGAGTTTCTTCCTCATTCAGGGTAATACCCTTTTCGCACTTTTCTCAGTCCGGATGCCAGTTCCCGATGTCATACTTCGGTTCAGCTCCGTTCCAGCTGACAAGATTGATTTCCTTTCTCACACTTTTTACAGAGATCGTTGTACCTGATACGATTGCGCTCATCGAGATAGAAAACCATCTCTTGTTTGTACTTTTTACTTAATCTCGGCATATAATTGCCTCCTTTCTCCCGTAATTCTGGACATAATAAAAGCCGATGTCACCAATCAAAACACCGGCTATGTAGTAGTTTTTTCTTTATAGTATTAAACTTTTATAATTTCATCTATTTCTCGCATCACAGAAACAGTTTTCCTTATTGCCTCAACCATATAACAATAATGCTCGATATCTACATCTGATAGTTGTTTGTTTTTCCGATCTTTCATCCACTTTTGCAATGGCTGATATCCTGCAATAAAAGTATTCCATATTTCTTCACTAACAGGAGAGAAGTATTGTCTTTTATTAATATATATAGCATCATCTGCGAAAACAGCTTTTTCAACTATGTTTTCACCATTGCCTTGGAGTTGGACATAGCCCTCACTGTAAGAGTCTCTCATAAGATGAAGTATCCTGAGTTTTTTTCCAAGATTTACATACTCCCAAAATGTATTTTTATCAGTAGGATAAGGTATTTTGGGAAATTCGCTTTTGAGTAAATCACTGTATTTTTTTCTATATTTTGCAGAATGCAGAATACAGTATATATAATCCAGAAGATCTAATGCGTTAAAAGACTCTTCGTCATTATTCCTTTCATCATAATGTAGCTGCATAAACAATTGTTGTAATGGTAAAGAAGGACTTATCATCTTATGAAATTTGATATAAGTGGTCTAAATCAATCTCTTGCAAATAGTGCAGCGGCGCTTGCAGAGCTTAATCACCTGAACGAAGAATCAATTCGTGCTGTCGAACAGGCAAAGCAAGAGAGAATCGCAAGAGAAGAACGGATGGTTGCAGGCGCAGAAGCAAGTATTGCACAAAAAGAGCTCCTCGAGCAACAAGTTGAAATTGTCCAAAGACAGAATGCGCTCCTTTTGGATAATTATTTGAAGTTAAAAGAAATGTTTGATGCTCAAGCGGAAGCAAACCAAGAAGCGAAAGAAGAATTAAAGAGGAGCAAGCGGTTTAACTTTGTCATGATGATTATTGCGATTATTGCAATGTTGGCAGCTATAGCTGGACCGATCGCAACAATATGGGTGAGTAAATAATAGAATAAACCTACAGAAGTTACCCGTACATATGATCTCACTAAAAGACCGACCCCGCAATTCTTGTGCGGGGTCGGTATGTTTATCACTGCCATGTCAGCGGCAGGTCCCGGTGCTGCATCCGGACGGGGTCCGGAAATGTCTGCCCGCCCAGGTCGAGCTCCACCGACAGGATCACCTGCGGTTCAACAGGTTTGTTGACTTCGACCCCGGGATACGGGAAGTCGGTCACGGGAAGGGTTTCGACCTTCTCAAGCCGAAGGATTTCTTCCCACCCTTTGGTCACCCTGCCGAACACAGGATAGATGCCTTTATGCTCCGGGAGGTCTCTCAGAGGAAAGAAGAACTCCCCGCCTGAAAGGCCCGCTTCACCGTATCCGCCCATGCAGACACATCCCGGATGCGAATCCAGAGGTTCGATCTCAGGGTGCAGCTGCGATTCGTACGGGATCAGGTAACGGGCTTCTTCTTTTCCGTAGCCGGTGTAGCTGACATCGATCCAGCTGCCCGGTACGATGCGCTCGATGGCGTGTCCGTCCATCAGGCCGCGTGAAGCAATATAGATGAAACTGGCGACAGTGTTCGGAGCGGCATCCGGCAGCAGCTCGATCACGATCCTGCTGCCGTTCGCCATTTTTAAAGTTGCAATCGGATTCATCGTTCCAGATCCTTCGTCCATAGTTTTTTCGTGCCAAAGTCTTTCGTGCCAAAGCCTTCATCAATTGCCCGCGGCTATACCTCGGCTGCGGCTCTGGCTTGTGTGACGCCCTTGACTTCGAAGGTCTCAGGGTCTACCAGGACGCCATAATCCGCTTCTGCCTGCTCGGCTGTGATGTACTCGTTCTTGACATCCCAGGCGACTTTTTCCGGCGGTCTTCTGAACGGATCTCCGTATCCGCCTCCGGTCGCTGTAGTCATACGTACAAGATCGCCGCGGTTCATGACACGTCTCGCAACGATGCCCTGCGGACCGGACTGTGTCCCGTCAGCATCAATGAATTCAAAGTAATTGATCGATCCGTCTTTGCCGCCGGCAGCACCCCATACAGGCCACTTGTTGCGGCCGAAAGAGGCTGTGAAGGACTGATTGTCGTTCATGGACAGATACGATCTGACAGCACCCGCGCCGCCTCTGTATTCACCGGCGCCCGCGCCGTCACAGTGCAGGCTGTGCTCAGCGACTCTGATACCATAGCGGATCTCGGCCATTTCTACAGGTACGTTGTAGGTCTCACCGTCACCGACGCAGAACTGTCCGACCTGGCCGTCATGTCCCATGCACGCGCCCCAGCCGCCGACTGTAGGTTCAATGATCAGATAGTCATTGCCAAAGTCCTGATGCTTTCCGGCCATGAGTACGGTGCAGACCGAGAGAAGGTGACCGGCGCCGAGGGATTCCGGGAAAGCAGGCGCAAGCGCGCGCCATACCAGGTCAATCGCGTAGATCATGCTCTCATAGTAGCAGGAAGTCGCCACCGGGCTTCTAGCCTGCATCACGCTGCCCGGTTCCGTCACGCAGCGGAGCGGAGCGAAAACTCCATCGTTTACAGCGAGCTCCGGTCCGATAATCGACATGTATACGACCTTGACACCGGCGTATGCTGCTGTAGCTCCGGTGTTCACCGATCCGATGACCTCAGGGTCGCAGCCGGTGAAATCCGCCAGGAATTCATCATCCGTGATCGTTACCTTGACCTTCAGATGGACCGGATTGCCGTGTCCGTCATCGTCCATGTACTCTTCCATTTCCCATGTGCCCTTTGGGAACTCTGCCATCCTGCGGCGGGCGACCATCTCGCCCTGCTCGATCAGACGCTCCATGGAACCTTTGACAACATCAGCTCCGTACTTCTCGCACAGCTCGCCAATACGGCGCTCGCCGGTACGCAGCGAAGAGATCTGGCCCCACATATCGCCCTGCGAAACCATCGGATAGCGGATGTTGCTTTTCATAAGATCCCAGACAGGCTCAACCAGTTCTCCCCTGTCCACGAGCTTGACTCCCGAGAAGCACAGCCCCTCCTGGAAAGTGTTGGTCGCGTCAGTCGCGAACGAGCCAGGCGCCATGCCGCCGATATCGCTCCAGTGCGCTTTATTGCCGGCAAAAGCAATCAGTTCATCTTTGTAGAAAATAGGCATGACCATGCCCACGTCATTCTTGTGCGTTCCTCCGCCTATGAACGGGTCATTGATGATGTACACATCCCCCGGATGGAGATTTTCCTTGCCGACTTTGTCTACGACAGCGCAGATCATCGGCGAGATCATTCCGATAAAGCCGGAAACTCCGTTGCCCTGCGTCAGCAGGCGGCCTTCCGCATCAGCTATGCCGCTGGCGTAGTCCAGCGTCTCATAAATGATCGGGCTCATCGAAGTCTGGGCAAAAGCATAGAATATCTCGTTGCTGACAGCAATGAGCGAATCCTTGACGATATCCAGTGTTACCGGATTTATATTCTTGTTATCCATTACTGCACCTCCATTTCAACGATGAGATTGCCGAACTTGTCCACCCTGAGGCTTTGTCCCGGACAAACGACTGTCGCGGTAGTCGGCTCTTCGACGACCATCGGTCCCTTTGCCTCAAACCCGCATCCGAGCTTGTCTCTATCATAGACCGGTGTTTCGACCCAGCCGTCTCCCGCGAAGAAGACCTTGCGGATCTCCTTGACCGCTTCTTCGGCTCCGCCTTTGTGCGGCTCGATCTCTCTGAGTGATGGCTTGTGCAGTCTTCCGAACGCGATGAGGTGCAGATTTACGATCTCCGCAGGAGTGTCATCGAGACGGAATGTATAGAAATGCTCGTGAGTCGCATGGAATCTCTCCATGATCTCAGCTTTGTCCTCTTCCTTCCATGGGACCGCAGGAGCGTAGACCTGTACGGTGTGTTCCTGTCCCATGTATCTCATGTCTATGATGTATGAGAAAGCAGCCTGTTCCTGAGATACGCCTTCAGCAGCGAAGACCTCGCCGGCTTCCTTCTCCATCGACGCCCAAAGCGCGTTCAGCTCATCGACCGGCGCTTCATTGAGCGACATGATCTTGGTGCGGATAAAGTCGTGGCGGATGTCTGTCATCAGCATGCCCCAGGCAGAGAAAACAGAAGCCGCTACCGGAACGATGACTTTTCCTATGTTGAGTTCCTTCGCAAGGCTCGGGCCGTGGATCGGACCGCCGCCGCCAAAGGCGACCATCGCAAAGTCTCTCGGGTCATAGCCTCGGCGTACCGATATCAGTTTGAGTGCGTTGTTCATATTGGAGTCCGCGACTCTGATGATGCTCTCAGCAGCGCCGTCAGCATCCTGACCGAAATGCGCGCCGATACTGTCCGCGAGCGCTGCGCGTACCGCGTCAAGATCTACATCCATGTCAAAATTCTTGGCGGAAAGTCTTCCGGCTATCAGGTTCGCGTCCGTCGTCGTCGGCTCCGTACCGCCTTTGCCGTAAGCCACAGGCCCAGGCAGAGCGCCCGCGCTCTTTGGCCCGACCTTGAGCGATCCCGCTTCATCGATCCACGCGATGGAACCGCCGCCGTTTCCGATCTCTACGATATCTACGACCGGCGCCATGATAGGATATCCGGCATTGCGCTCGTCCTTCTCGATGAAATACGATGTCGTGACTTTGACCTCGCCATCATCGATCAGAGAACATTTTGCCGTAGTACCGCCGACGTCAAAAGCGATGATGTTCTTCTCGCCGATGAATTTGCCGAGTATCGATGCGCCGAAGACGCCCGCTACCGGACCGGACTCAACGACATTGACCGGTGTGATTTTGGACTGCTCGAAGGTCGTCGTGCCGCCGTTGCTCTGCATGATATATCTGCTGCCCTCTACTCCCGCTTCGGACAGTCTGCCGTCGAGCCGGTCGATATATGAAGATGCCGCCGGCATTACATAAGCATTGAGCACAGCCGTGGATGTTCTCTCATACTCACGCCATTCACGTGTGATATCCACAGACGGGCTGACATAGACTTCCGGCCAAAGCTCTCTGACGATCTCCGCTGTCTCACGCTCATGCGCTTCGTTCGCATAAGAATTGATATAGCAAACGGCGATTGCCTCGACCCCTTCCTTCCTGAAATAGTCGACAGCGGCCTTGATGTCATCCTTATTCAGAGGAACGACGACTTCACCGTTGTATGCCATACGCTCCTCGACTTCTCTCCTGAGATAACGCGGAACGAAAGGCTCCGG
>Ga0256404_1006390_pt1 | contig 19574 bp, 21 predicted proteins | sample RumenRJG_01DNA_FD_185990 | JGI IMG/M metagenome (GOLD analysis project Ga0256404, IMG submission 185990) | Bovine rumen microbial communities from Lethbridge, Alberta, Canada - RJG_01 | ecosystem: Host-associated > Mammals > Digestive system > Stomach > Rumen | place: Canada: Alberta | collected...
ATGACTGATGCCTCCTTTCTGCTGTGTTAATAAGTTACTAACGCCTTACGGCTTCCTGTGATAAAGACCATCACAGGTATCGTCCCTAAAAAGGGAGTGTCCACATCGCAAATGTTATCCCGGTGTTTTACGTTCTAAGAACGAGACGTACACACTTCTCCTACCCTCAGAGATGTTTAATGCACGCCCGCAGTGTTTCAGACTTGTGGAGCATCCGAAAGTACCTATGGTATATTTGCCGGGTAACGTAGCTTATGCCCTGCCAGTATCGTAAAAACGACTTGACAGGGTCGCTATTGCTTATCAATCAGGCTCAGTCCTGTGTTTCAGACCAAGCCCGCGGTTTTAACTGCGGGTTATTGACTCTACTGTTGATTACCCATTCTCTCCTGGACAATCTTTGACAGGTATGATCTTACTACCTCATTGTCGGAGAACCTTACCATTGCAACGCCCTTGCCACGCATCTTTTCCCATACATAGGAGAGACCGCAGGTGTACTGATCCATCGTTGCTGATTCTGTCTGATGTATATCTCCACAAAGGACTACCTTTGTCCCTGCTGCAGCCCTGCTCAGATAAAGTATGCTCTGTTGCGGGGTGATCGACTGTGCTTCATCAAGGATCAGATACTTTCTCGTAAGGCTTCTTCCTCTTACGTAAAGCATAGGAAGGATGTCTATGCATGTAAGGAATATATCGTCTATCTGTCTTTGTATTTCTTCATTGTCCTCTTTTTCTCCACCATTTTTACTGCGGAGCAGATTCTCAATCGAATCTCGCACCGGCTGAATCAACGGATTCATTTTATCCTGTACATCACCGGGCAGATACCCCATGTCTTCCTCTTTATTCAGCTGATTGCTCCGGGTAAGTATTATCCTGTCATACTGACTGTCCTTTCGGCATCCGTATGTCCTGTCAATGCCTGCTGCCGTTGCAAGAAATGTCTTTCCTGTTCCTGCACTTCCCGTAAGGACTACAAGCGGTATCTTCTCTGGCGGTGCAAGAAGAGCATACATTGCCATTACCTGTTCTGCATTGAGAAGTTTGTTTATACCAAATACATTCGGCTCTCTTATGAGTCTTAGCATATTGTCTTCGTATATGGCGATAGCAGAGCTGCTTCCGTTTCTTAAGATGACAAATTCTTCTTCATACAGGTCTTTTGCAAGTCCTGTTTCTACATAACCATCCTTATACAATCTGTCTATAAGAGATTTATCAGCCGGATCCCATGTGACATACCCCATATATTCCTTGTCTTTCTGGGATATTATAATATCATTTTTATATGATTCAATGGATATTGAAACCTCTGCTGCCCTGAAACAGACATCTGCATTGATACGGCATGAGACATCATTGCTTATGAACACATAATGTGTTTTCGGGTGTGTTTTTGCCAGATGTATACATGTACTGATGATACGGTTGTCAGGTACATTTATATCAAAACCTACCGGAAGATATTCACTCTTTACCCCGTCAGGTTCGACTATGACCTTGCCTCTCTGCAATGACACCCCTTTTAAAAGATTACCTTTCAGACGAAGATTATCAATAGTTCTGATAAAATCTCTGGCATTGTAACCTATCTCTCCCGGATCTGACTTGAACTTATCCAGTTCCTGTAAGACTGTTCCGGGAATCGTAATGTCATTTGCATCCTTGCCTCCGAGAAATCCGCTCAACACTTTGCTTCCACCGTTTGTACCCGATGAAAGGATGACATTTGTGTCAAGAATAAAACTTTTTTTCATTAACAAAGTTCCTTTCTGAAAAAAGTGTCCTATATAGCTGTTATGTACTGTATTCTCTTTGATTATACTTCAGCCATATGATTATTATATAGCAGAGTGTGTATTTTTCTTTGTGACCACAAATAAAAGGCAAACAAAAAGATCTCTCCACTATGGAGAGACCTTTGCCTGTTTTTACAGCCCTGCTGCCTTGTCATATATCGGAGGGCCGTATTTCTTCACAAGTTCTTTTGTAAAATCATAGACTTTCGGGTATCGGAGCATTTCATCTATATATCTGCTGTTACCTGACTGCTCTGTGCCAATCATATCTCCTGCACCACGCTGTCTTAAATCTGCTTCAGCGATCTCAAACCCATCATTCGTCTGACACATTACTTCAAGACGTTCAGTTTCCCTCTCTGATATGAGGAAACAGTATGACTGCCTGCTGCTTCGTCCCACTCTTCCTCTTAACTGGTGAAGGGATGCCAGACCGAACCTGTCCGCCTGTTCTACAACCATTACTGTTGCTTCTGGTACGTTTACCCCTACTTCTATCACGGTAGTTGATATGAGAAGCTGTATTGTCCCATTTTTAAACTCGTCTATCGTCTCGGCATTTTCTTCAGGCTTCTTTTTACCGTGTACTACGCCCACCCTTATGCCTCTTGAATTGAAATAACTGTAGTAATCATTCGCCACTTCTTCGATGCTTACAATGTCAGTGTTTTCTTTATCAAGTATTGCAGGGCATACTACATATGCTCTGTTACCTTTCTTTATCTCTGATTCGATAAAGCTGAATACATCATTATGCGAAGGCTTCTGTTCGGTTATTATCGGTAGTCTGCCCGCTGGCTTTGACTTGATGACGAATATCTCCTTTGCGTCTCCATAAAGGACTGTTGCCAGCGTCCTCGGTATAGGAGTCGCAGACATCGAAAGCTGATGCACGCCATCAAGAGCTTTGTCTTCAAGCTGCTTTTTCTGATCCACTCCGAAAAGATGCTCCTCGTCTGTTATGACAGCTCCCAGATTGTGATATTCCACTGCATCAGAAAGTACCGAATGAGTCCCGACGATAAACGGGATGGAGCCGTCTTTTATCCCTTTGAGTATCTTCTCTTTTTCTCTTCCTTTTGTTTCAGAGCCCAGAAATGCACATGGAATGGATAACTGGTCTGCGTATCCTTTTATCTCTTCATAATGCTGTCTTGCAAGGACAGATCGCGGAGCCATGATGACCGACTGGTAGCCGTTTGAATACGCAAGCATCATAAGAGATATGGCTACTACTGTCTTTCCGCATCCTACATCTCCCTGTAGCAGAATATTATTTCTTATACCCTGTCTGGCATTGTCATACATCTCATTGACGACTTTCTTCTGATCCTCTGTAAGATCAAACGGAAGAAGGGAAACAAATTCATCCTTTACATCGCAGTGTGTAAAGCGTATCGCTGTATCACGCTTGTTGACTGAATTGAGTTGCAGCATACCGTTCAGGTAATAGAGGTCATTGAACAGTATCCTCTTACGCCCGTTGACGATATCCTCGGGTGTTCTCGGATGATGGAGTGCTCTGATGGCTTCGTCGTATGTCATTACGCCTGCCTCTTTTACTGCTTCCGCAGGAATGGCATCTTCAAGTTTCCTGTCGAGGGCATTTCCCATCAGTGACTGGAATGTTTCCTCGCTTACTCCTGCTATCTTTCTGTAGACGGGCTTTATACCGAAATGAGCTATTTCAACAGGCACGACCTCATCGGGATTTATAATGGACAGCCCGTATTCGTTATTCTGGACTTTTCCCATGACCACAACCTGTTTATGGAGCATTGATGCGTATATATCATACTTGAATGTATTGGAAAATATCATCACACGGAATTTGAGACCGTTAGCCTGAACCACATGCATTACTATATACCAGTGAGACCCGAACCTCTTGTCTACATCTACAAGTTCCCCGCCAACAGCTGCATGATAATCCGGTCGTGCATCTTCTATATTCACGATATCCCTGTAATCATAGTACTCTTTAGGAAAGAAATTGAGCAGCTGGCTCACTGTGTTTATATTTTTCTTATGAAGGGCAGTTATAGTTCTTTTTCCTGCCTTAATACTCTGTAACTCTTCAATCATAATATATCCTTTGAAAACTATTGTTCTGGTTATATATTTATAGGGTATTTAAGATTTTAGGTGGTTTCTGTAAGAAAAAAGGTGGCTACTAGTCAATATTTTCTTTAAGGAAATAGGTGGTTGGTAAATCGGTACTGAAATGGACAAGCCCGCACCAGTACTGGCAATGGTTTCATCAGGTCTGCTTAAAAACCACCAAATTTCTTACAGTTATTCGTATAATTAAATTAATTAAATATATTTAACTTACCACCATTTTTCTTAAATACCCTATTTATATTATACCTTATACCCACGTTCTGTAAATAACTTTTCTGTTTTTGCTGTCTATTCATCCAGAAATACATCTTTAAGTTTCTGCATTTCAGGGCGGCTCTGTAGTTTTGCTATGGCACACAGTTCTATCTGCCTTATCCTTTCCCTCGTCAGATTAAAATGTGTTCCAAGTTCCTGTAAGGTAGCAACACCGTTCCCATCAAGGTTATATCTTCTGATTATGACATACCTCTCTTTTTCTGTAAGTATATCTTTCAGTATATCATCTATGCTGCTCCCTAGAAAAAGGTTCATTGCTGTTTCTTCAGGTGATGCACTGTCTTCATCTTCTATCATCTGCATAAGAGTCGTGGATTCACCTTCTTCGGCAGATACAGGCGTATCGAGACTTGTAATGATGATGTTGCTTCCATATATACGATGAAGCTTCTCTACTGATATGTCCATATATCCAGCTATCTCTTCATCAGTAGGATCTTTCTGATGTTCTGTGTAATATTCCGCCTTGAATTTTTCTATCTCGCCAAGGCTTACTGCTTTGTTTGTCGGAATGCCGATTATATTCTCAGTGATCTGCTTTTCTCTTTTTATACTCTGCCTTATCCACCATGTAGCATAAGTAGAAAATTTTGTTCCTGCCGTATAGTCATATCTGTCAATAGCTTTCAGAAGGCCCAGGTTGGCATTCTGGATCATATCATCAAACGGGAAGTCATGGTGAAAAAGCTGTCCCGCTATGGCAAAAGCAAGTCTCAGATTATGATTTGCCAGTTTATTCCTTATAAGCTTTTTTTTATCTGCAAGGGATTTTATCTCTTCTGATGTTTTTCCAAGAACTGCATCTATCACATCGGGATTATCCTTATCATTTATGGTATCTGATGTGATATGATCTTTGACTTTTTGAATATCCCTCTTTGTAACTTTTGTTCCTGTCATAACAGCAGACAGTTCCGTGGCAAAAAGGCATATACGGTACTGCCTGAAAAAAGACTTCTCCTCTTCTTGCGACAGGACAGGTATCTGCTTTATCTTATCGTAGTAAGCCTGATCCTCTTTTTTTACGTGTTCTACGCCTGAAAGACTGTTGTTCATCTATCCCTGCTATTATACTATTCTGATCCAAAGGTTACCAAAACGTATTGTAACACATTTATAACATAATTGTAAATATTTTATATAAATAATGAAAGTTATTTGAATTTTATATTCTATATGTAGGGAGTTCAGTTTAAGTTTTGGACATAAAAAAAGACCCCGAAGGGTCTTTTAATATAGCTGAAGATCAGAGGGTGAACCCATCGCGGGACTTCAATGCGTCTTCATTTAACCATTCCCATCGAGCCTCTGGAATGGTACTACTGAGCTGACTTTTTAGAGAAGGTCAGCAGACTTCTTTTGTTACAGTTAAAGACCAGAGGTTGAACCGCTGAAAGCAAGCGGACTTCAATGCGTCTTTACTTGGCTGTTTCCATCGTGCCTCTGAAACAGACTGCAAAGGATTTTAGTAAGGGAGATCCTTAATCTCCTCTGCCGTAAGCGGCTGAAAACCGCTATTAGCAGTGGTTGCCGCAGCCGTTGCCTGTGGTGCAGGCGATACCTGCTGTGGCTGCGGGGCTACAGGCACAGGCTGTTGTGCTGCTACAGGTGTTGTCTGTGGTGCTGCAGGCTGTGGCACAGGCGGCTGAGCCTGTGGTGCTGTAGGCTGTGGCACAGGTGGCTGAGCCTGTGGTGCTGTAGGCTGTGGCACAGGTGGCTGAGCCTGTGGTGCTGCTACAGGTGTTGTCTGTGGTGTTGCAGGCTGTGGCTGTTGCTGATTGTGCTTGCCACCTGTTACGATGGAAAGCTCTGCATCAGCAATGCTCTTCTCAACAAGAAGAGTTCCACTCTTGCTCTGATAAGCCCGAGTGGACAGCTTACCAGATACAACGACTATAGTACCCTTTTGCAGGTACTGTGCCATCGTATCTGCATACTTATTCCAAAGAGTTACCCTATACCATGGTGACTCTCCAGAATTTTCACGTTCTGTGACATCTGCACCCGAGATGTCTAAGATGTTGCTGACACCCTTTTTTGTCGTAACCTGCTTATAAACAGGCTCACTGCCTATCCTCATTGTAACTGTCATGATAGCCATAATTTATTCTCCTGTCCACGTCTGGACATACTTAATATCATACTTCTTTTACGTCTGAAAGAAGCCGTGTCACGATGACACTTATCAACAGTGCTGATGCATCTCAGCCCTGAACAAAACAAAAAAGCCATCCAACACTATCCCTTGACCTCTATATCGGTCTGTGATAGTATGAAATGACTTTTAATTACTGCTCACTGTTAATATGATACAAGTATAAACTTTTATTAGAAGTTTGTCAATATATGTTACTTATTAGCTTTTGGCCTTCTTGCATTGACTGGCGGATGTATAAAGAGATCTTTCCCAGCAAAATGACCTGTATCATAGTCGTCTAAGTCAGGGGCTATTAAGCCATATTTATCTATTGCCTTTTTTGTGATTAAATCTGGAGAAGGATTTTCCCATACATACATGAGTATATCTCCATATTTTGCTCTTGCCGCATAAGAAAAATTGATTGGTTCACTATATCTTCTCCATTTATCATGATTGGTTTTCTTTACGGCTGAAATGACTACAGCTCCTTGGGACTTACTTGCATCAAGAACAGTAATAGAAGGTTTTGATGTAACGGCATAACCTTCTTTTGTTTTCAGTGATTTCAGCTTATCAACCTGACCATCGCTACCGCTGCCATCCCCTGCCATCTTTACAACATAGTAAGATGCACCTTTGTATTTGTCCCATGATACAGTCAGTTCGTCCTTGTCTTTGTTATACTTCCATTTGATGTTCTTAACAGGCCCTTTTATCCATTTGTTATTGTAGTCAAGAGAATCCCACCGCCTATCACCTGTAAACATATATTCTATTGCATGATTAAGATTGTTTGGCTGAGATGTCTTCTTTTTTGTTTTTGCAGATACGCCTACTGCAACCCCGCATACGGCAACAGACAGTGCCATTACAACTGCCATCACTCTGATCTTCTTTGTAGATTTTGTCTTTGTCATATATATTTCTCCTTATCTAAAATATGAAACTTTGTTTACTTTTTACTATAGCTATTATCTCATAAATCTGATTTCTGTAAATAGTTTTTAAGAAACTTTCTGATAAAAATTTTCTTCTTTGGCTTCATTGAATCAATATTTGCATATAAATTGATATTGTGTTAAAATAAAGTCAATAATAGTGATAAGCAAGAGCAAGGCAGAAGATATATTTTCCGCCTTGTTTTTTTGTGCAGATATATCTGTCAGGAAACGCTTCTGCATGACAGTAGCAAAGTACGGCAGTTATATCTGCTTTCACTCCCGACTGCACCGCCGGGGCTTAACTTTTTGTCTAAGCCCTGGTGCAGGGGCTTGTTTTTTAAGAAAGGACGGTTTTTATGAGAAAATTGTCAAAATTAAAAATTCTCGCTATTATTTTCCGTATAGCGGGATATGTGAATTGTTCTGTAGCTATACTTGCTATGGCCAGTATGGCTGCAGACTACGATGATTGGGGAGTGTTCGTAAAACAGAAACTTATCTGCTTTACGATACTCTTAATAACTGGTTTTCTGACAGCGTTTTTTCTTTCACTGTCAGAGGCGTTAAAAAAAGAGGTAAAAGAGTCAAGAAAAAAGACAAAATCTACCTCAGAACCTAAGAACGGTCTGAAAACAAAAAGAGCCTTATCCGTACCTAGACACGCTCAGAAAAGCTGAACGGAAAGGTGAGGATGACAACATGGCTCTGCTGGGACGACCTGAAAAAGGTATCTGCTTCTTCTGACCATACTTCTGCTGATGCAGAGGATATGATCGCATATGCCGAACCTTTTGATGGTACTGTCCACAGCTGGAGCTATGGAGAGCCATATCCCACAGAAGCAGAATATTTTGCTGACGTTGAGGTGATGAAAGGAGAAAAATATGGTAACAAAAAAGACGGTCGTTCTTGAGGCGATAGAAACTGGATCAGTCAATCTGTATCTTTTTGATACTGAAGAAGATGCCAGACGTTTTATAGAAGAGGCGTTTAAAGACGAAGATTTTGAACTGCTTGAAGTAAAATCGAATGGTTTAGAATTTTCTCTGGGAAACCCTATACGGTACATCCGCAGTCATGTTGACCCGGATGTATTCAGAAAAAACAACTGGTTCTGTGGGTCATTTGATGAGACCTACTACTGGTATCATCTGTTACAGTTTGATATAGACCCTGACACAGAGTCTAATTACGGCATGATATCGTTAAAATTTGCCCCAGGGCTCATTGCTGAAACGGCAACCTGGCATATCAGAGTCGTAAAGATAGATCAGCCGGACATCCAGTATCATATCCGGCAGACAGACGGGGCTCCTTACTATGAGGGAACCATAACCGTGAACCTTGATTCAGACAAGAAAGTCTTTGAAGGGCTTTAGCCTGTTAACAGAGACTCCTTATGGAGGAGAGGATAAATCCCTGAGAACATAGCGTTTCTCAGGGATTTTTTAGTTCAAGTATAGCAAATATGATTGAAAGTGCCTGTTCTTCTCTGTCAGGCATACAATTCCCTGCTTGATATGATTAGAAATAGCATATAACCCATTATCCTCCTAATTGCCTGTATATCTAAAAAGAGTATAGCCTTTGCCTTTTACTACAAGCTCGTAATCAGGATTTTCAATCATCATATAATCAAAGAGGCTGTTAAATGCATCCGAGCATACATAATCAGCTTTATACTTCTTTATCAGCTTACTGTACAGTTCAGGATAGTTTCTTTTCTCATAATACTGCATCGGATACATGAGACATAGGAGGTCTTCTTTAATATCATGTTTTCCATTTATTGCTTTTGTCCATATTTCAGGTCTTGAATCGCTTGATACTTTGTATCCTTTAAATTCGAGATATGGTCCGTCATTATGATCACATAGTATTGATATAGATTCGCTTTTTCTTGAGTCATTCTTTTCTATCCATTTTACTGCTTTTACCGGACTGACAATGGCATCTGATGGATTTGTAAATGATAGCATGATGCTCCTGGCTCTTAATGCATATCCTACGATGATAAAAAAGAATATACATATTCCTAAGAGAATACATCCTAATCTGAGAAAGCCTTTTTTTAATATATGCACTTTCCCTTCTGTCCTGTTATGCCAAACCTTTTCTGTTTCATATATGTTATAAAACAGCATTGGAAATATAAATCCCAGATTTCTAACTTTTAGAAACATCAATAAGGTAATCCCTGCTATTATAAAAAACGATTGTAGATCATAATCCTCTGACATCACTAGAATCACAATAAACCATATAAGGATTATAAATGGAATTGCAGAAACTGTCAGACTTGTCGCATTCAGCTCTGATATCATTTTTCCATAATCTTCCAAAGCTTTTGATGACTTTATTATGTATGTTATACCGTCAACTCCATATGGATTTATAAACAGGGCTGTCACAGATAATATCACAGGTATGACAGAATCTTTAATGCATACATTCCTATTTTTAATCTTTGGAAAATACTTTTTCAGCTTTTCAGGAAGAAAAAGCAGATAAGGAATAAACATTATGAAATGTATTGGCCATAATGCTCCATGCAGGTTTATCTCGGCCAGTACAGTAAGAGGCATTACGTAAAGCCATCTTTTATGTTTTGTGTTAAGATATCGTTCTACTGCTGCACACTGCAATGTGACGAGCATACAGGTTAACAGTTCAGGTCTGACTCCATTATAATTGAATGCAATATAAGAAATTCCCGTTACAACGATCGCGCTGTAACCACCAAAACCTATTTCCCTGAAAAACCAGACAGAGGACAGTACAAAAAGAGTCATTGTAATGCAGGCTATCGCATATATACCACAACCTCCAAAAGTTTTGTACATTCCGCCCATTATTATACAGTACAGCCATTGCTGAATGATTATCTTCTGTCCTGGAATATATGACCAGATATTTTCATGCTGAATGCCATATTTCAGCATATCCTGACCATTCCTTATGATATAATACATATCTATATCAACGGGTGCTCCGAAAATGTTGGTGCAGAAGTACAGAAATGACAGCACTGTAACGAGAAACAGTATTAGAAATAATTTTCTCTCATGTCTGTTTGTTTTTGATGTATCTATGCTCAAATTTTTATACTGCCTTCCTTTTCTTTAATAGTGTTCTGCTTTGCTGTCTCAGCCGTGTGGTATATTTTACTTTTCTTTTTATAATGCTTATCAGACTATAGCGGTTCCAAAATTTTTATCCATAAGTTTGACAGCTTTTTCCTTATATCCTTCCATACCATCATTGCTTGAAAAGCAAAGACTGGTAAGGACTCTGAAGTTGGCACTTACATTAAACAGGCTGAAGGCTGTCTCCATTATATCTGATTCAATATCGAATCCTATGACATCAACAGAACGCTCTGGGTCTGTCCATAGTGAAGCCTCATATTCTTCAATCCCATATCTGGAATGTTCCCATACTGCAATTCTGTCTGCATTGCTCCCTAGACAGTTTTGAATCTTTCTGTATTCATCACTATTCATTCCTGATGGTGCTTCCTGTCTGAGATATTTGCTAAAACTGTCGTTGAGCGGAATCTTATGTACATCGATACCATTCTCTTCCATGAACTTATATTCCTCATCATTGAATCTTGCAGTCCACTGGTTGACAAAGTAGATATACACAATCCATCCATATTTATCACGGTTTTCCTTAAGATAGTTGTCTATCTTTTCCCCATAAGTACTTAGTTCTTTTCCTGTCTGAGGGTTCATCACTATGATATCTGGCAGGATTTTTATTGTACCGTCATTTCCTGCTTTTCTTATCCCATGCATTTCACTAGCTGTTATAAACATTTTTATTCCTCTTTCTGCTGACTATACCTTTTACACATCAGTAAGATACAATCATACAATCTTTTTTCCCTTGTTTACATATTTATGTCAGGCATTTTACTACAAGAATCACTGAAAATATTACTGATGTGAGTATAAGGAGAAGCCCGCAAATTATAAATGCGGGATGCCTGCCTTTTCCTGCTTCAACTCCAGTATTAAATACTATATGACCATAAATAGCCATGATCCCTAATATTACAAATGTTCCTATATATGTCCACATCAATCTACGACAATCTCCTTGTCGGGATTTTCATACTGATATTTGCTTTTTCCGAATCCAATGATTATCACGAAGATAGCCGGAAGAAAGATAAGGCCAATAGCATATCCAATACCGTGACCGAATGCCTTTGAAAACTTATACTGAAGATATACCCAGAATACAGTTGCTGCGATTCCACCCATTACTGGAATAAATGCTACCAGTGGGACAAGGAATAGTAATCCATTACCAAGAATGAATTTACAGAAGAGATATGAGTTATAGAATGGAATGATTGATCTGATTCCCAGATATCCTGCTTTCTCATATATCTTCCAATATGCGATTATCTCGATTATACATATCACAATCACGGATATGATTGGTACTGTTCCAAAATCCTTTAAATGTGTACAGAAATACTTTATTATGTCTGCTAAATTGATCATACTGCTTTACCCAGTCCTTTCTCTACCACGGCATCATGTGGATTATATGGTTTATAGTATCTTTTATAGCTTCCCTTTGTAATAGAAACAGCTGTCGCATCAAGAAATTTCTTTCTGTCAGGAACTGTTACTTCATATAGTGTATTGTCCCTTATATTCCAGAGCATACCTTTTTCTTTCCTCAAAGCTACAATGTAACATGCGAGCTGCAGGAACATTTCGTGGGACAGGTCTTTGACGAATTTTAGTTCCCAGACTATATCATCTTTGATAACATCTGCCCTGCCTTCCAGATAGAGAGATGCAGGAGCATTGCTGCTTTCCGCGAACTTGATTTCACAGTCTGTCTGCTGCTGCTCATTGCCTGTAAAATGCTCTCCCATGCGTCGGGAAATCTCGTCTATGGTCTTTTTCTCAATAAAAGGACACTTTGCCTGATCTCTGTATCTTATCTGATTAGTATCCCTGTAAGTGAGATAGAGTATCTTCTTCTGAAGATCTGCATCTTCGCCTTCGTATGTAAGCCCTGATGTTTTTGAGAACTTTGACACAAATTTCAGCTGAGAGTCAATGTCGTAATGCTCAAAATATGATGCTTCAACATATTCTCCTATACATGGCGACAAATCTATAAGTCCGTCCTTCATGCTCGTCTGTATCACATGGTTGTCTACTGTCTCTATCTTCTTGGTTTTTATTGTCTCATAGCATTTTTCAACATCCTCTTTAAGATTAAAATCAAACGCACTGGACATATTTACAGGAAGTACATACTTATGTGATGGTTCAAAAGAAGTGCCAAGAGTCTTCTCATCGAGTATCTTTTTCTTTTCTTTCTTTACAAAGATAATCTGACGCTTGCCTCTGCTTGCTCCCACAAGAAAGATATTTCTTAGAATGTCATATCTCTGGTGTGGCTGGTACGATCTTATTCTCCAGTAATCTGAATCATAATCACATAATACACATATAGGCCTTTCCATACCTTTGCTGCCATCAAAGGTTGTGAATATTGCTGTTTCTTTTGATGGCTTGACGGCACAGCCAAGACCTTTATCATCTATTGAAGACCAGACAGTCTTTTTGTTAAATTTTTCTCCATATTCAGTTTCAAGCCTGTTCTGAAGCTCTACTCTGTCTCCGTTGCTTTTTGCTCCTAGACATATAATATCTGACGGTTTCTGTTGTGCAAGGTAATTGACAGCACCTTCTAGTGTCATTGTTGATACCTTACAGTGCTTGTTTGTACCGATTATCTTCTTGCCCCATATCCTGCCAAGCCATGCTGCATATTCCTTTGGAAGCCTGAAACAATGCGTAAACTCTATTCTTGTAGGGTCATCAAGAAACTGGACTATAAACCTTGCTATATCGAGTCTTGTCTTGTCATATATCTTCTGAGCCATATCCCCAACAGCTATTATCTGTATTCCCGGATTGGCTGCTTTTATACATAGCAGCTCTCTTGCAATTTCCTCTTCTATGTCCTGATACTCGTCTAATATGAGTACATCAGTCCTTGGAACCGGAGGCTTTCTCCTAAGAAATGCCTGTATAAGATCAGACTGACCCGTATGGACTCCTACCCTGTCAAGCATCATCCATGCAAAGCCATGATAGTTCTGTACCAGAACATTTCTGTTTTTGATCTTCTCTTTTGCATCAAGTTTTAAAAGCTTGTTGTAGGTAAGATATAATATGCTTTTATCCTTAGGAAGTACATTACACAGATACTGTATGGCTGTTGTTTTGCCGGAGCCTATGCAGGCATCAACAAGGATATTCTCACCCGCACAGGCATGATCTATGAAATTTCTCTGTTCGTTTGTAAGTATCATAAACTTTTTGGCAGAGAAACCCACAGGCTTGTCTGTGGGAGGAACCGCCTTTAACCTACCTTTCTTTGTTCTATAAGATAACTACTACGCATTTTTAACAACTTTAGATTCTTATACCCTACAGATGCGTTAATATGTGTTCCGTCTAAAAGCCTTAAATCCATACGTCCTGTAGAGCGTCTGCCAAAAATAAAACACTTACATCCTTTCCACTGTACCTTATCAAAAAGTCTAAAACCTTTAACTTCATATGGTGCCTGATTACGTTTACGATAGCCACCTTTAAGGATGGTATTCTTATGTATCTGCCTGTTGTGACAACGAACTTTTTTGTAATAATAGACATCTCCATTACTAATGGCATTAGGATTACCACTAATACAACGGGCATCTATGTAATGATCCTTTGGCAAACCGTTCTTTATACGAGTGTTTTTGGTGATATATCCGTAAGTAAGTTTTACATCTGGATATATAGTTTTAAGCTTATCGTACAAAGCCCAACGCATGATACCCATAAACGTAGCATCTTTAAAAGACATTCCTCTATGTATCGTCTTGGGCAGTTTTATAATTCCTTTATGATACCCGGTATGGCAGGTTTCACATAGCGTGATCAGGTTGTTAGGTGCGTTGCCGCCAGTCTTACGACTCTCTATGTGATGGACATTTAAAATTTTATCTCCTGATTTTCCGTGGCAGCACTGACATTTGTGTCCGTCACGAAAGAGGACGTACTCACGCACATTCCAGAAGTCTAACTGTTCGCCATGCTGGTAATCGACACCACTTATGGCAGGGTTCTTAATCTTCTGAATATCAAAAGAGGCTACTTCTACTACGATATTTGAGATAGGCAGTATTTTGTGTACTTTTGCTATCATCGTAATGTGAGAGTCTACCTTTTGTCTTACAGAAGGTGCTAACCATCTGTCACTGCGCCTGCGATTATTAAATCTTGACTTGCGGTGTCTGGTTTTACGACTCCTGCGGGAACGTCTTAATTCTCTGCGAGTAGAAAGCAAGTCTACAATATCGTTCCTAAGCTCTATATCGGATTCAAATAATACTTTATCCTTTGTAGTTGCTGAAAGACCGATATGCTTACTTCCACTGTCTACGCCTAAAGTTACCTTTTGTGTATAGTTCGTGCTGCTATACAACAGTTGTATTGTAAACGGACAGCTGTGTACTACCTTTGCCTTGCCTTGCTTTAATAAAATACGAACCTTTGCATGGTTTTCTGTAGGCATTAAAGGCTGTCCGGTTTTTGATAATACATAGACCATAGGTCGTACTCCTTTCTTAAAACCTTGAAAGGTTTTAGTTACTCACCCCGAAGGGTGGTCAGTGCACCATCGCCAATGTTAATGAGAGGTTTTGTATGCCTGCAACACTATTCCTATACCTCAGAACTGTTTAATCACAGACCTTAGAGCTGCGGACTTGGTACTACATCCGCAGGTAACTATATATTCTCTCTTAACGTAGTGTTTAAGCGCTTAGGCTACTCACTCAGGGTTGTTATGCAACCCCACAGGCAAGCCTGTGGGTATTAGTGAGATCAAAACTGTCTGTCCTTTAATACGGCTATTACTCCTATTATCTTGCAAAAGAACTGAACAGAAGCTGATTATTCTTCATCTGTCCTCTTACACGATATTTCTTGCCGATACTTTCCTTCTCAAACTTAGACCACTGATTTCCAAACTTGTCCACGGTCTGCTGAGTCATAATAAGATAGATGGTCCTTCCATCCGGAAGATTTGCCATTGAGTATGTCATATCTCCGTTCTTTTTAAAATCAGACTTGATATTGACCACAAAATCTTCAATAGGGAGAGATACGGGCTGTTTATTATTGACAGGGGTTGTAACATTGGCGGCAGTAGCATTATTCGCATTGGAGTCAGTTGTACCTGCCGTTCTGGCTGGAATATTGCCAGAATACGATGCCGAGCCGGATACGGAAACATTGCCTGCTACCTGAGTATGTGAATTTCTATACTCGGCTCTTTCTTCTGTCATCTTCTTTTCTGAACTTATACGGATACCTTCGAGCTGTTTTATCCTAGTCCTATATGATATAAGATATCTTTCAGCCAGATGCCTGAGGTCGTGGAATGATACAGGAATATTTGCAGACTTTCTCTGCCCACTCTTATCCATGATGGAAGCTGTAATCACATATTTGTTACCATTCATTGAGTTCGTGATACCGATATGCTTATTGCCACTTTCTCCGGTTGTATAGTTGAAATATTTGGCGTATTTCTCTCCGTTTTTCTTCTCTTCCGCAAGAATCCTTTCAAGTCTTCTGTCGTGTAAGATATCGTATGCCCAGTCGTCAAAGCAGTTGGCTCCGTCTCTCTGACACTCCATATATATATCAAAGGATTCACCCTTTCCCTGAGCACCTTTTTGGATAAATGAAAACCTCAGTTTGTCGATTCCATATGCAGGCCTTACGATAAGTCCCCACTTCTGAGTCCAGAGTGTAAGGATACTGTTGTCTTCCATCTGCTCCTGTATATGAGACTTGGTTCTTGATGCCTGTGCCATATATAATTCCTCCTTGATCATTATCTGAATTATGACCAGTCCGTCGGATAGTCATGATTTAATCCATTGTTGTTATTTTACGAGAATAATAAGATATTCTCATTTATTATGTGTATATTATATCATATCAGGCTAATTTGTATATAGTTTATGCAAAAATATTTTCATTTTTTGCAGCTTTTATAAGCCTTTTTACTGTTTATCAGAGTTTTTATAAATATTTCTATTTCTGTCTCTGTAGTTATATACCATCTTCTGACTGTTCATCAGCATATCCATCATCGCAATATATGCATCTGTTTCCTTATCGAGAGTTGTCAGATCTATATTCCCATCCCTGTATACCTGTCTTGGTATAGTCCCGTCAGATATTTCTGTCAGGATAACATCTTCTTTCTTTTCAGACAGCATTTCTTCTACATGCTTCTGCATATTTTCCTGATATTCATAAGAAACAGCCAGACCTGCCAGATTATCCGATACTTTTGTATAAGCTGTATAGGCCTTGGCATTTGCATTCACCTCTCTGTCCCTTATATGATTAACTGATTGGATATCAATCACCGCCAGACATATCAGGCTTATTATGATATATAGCAGGAAAGCTTTAATGTCGCCTGACTGCCGGATACCTGGGATTATAAAGACATACGACAACAGAACCAGGAAATTTCCTATCATTATTATCTTTTTTCTTATATTCTCCTGCCTTCCGAACTGTATCAGAGGCGTAAAAAATTCCTTGTATTTGTCAAGATATTCCTGTATCTGCTGATGTGAGTATTTTGAATCGATAATCTCCATTTTTCTTTTTCCTTTCTTTTATCAGATGTGTATTCCTTCATTTAGAGTATCATAAGATGTGATTCTGTAAACTGTTTTTATGCAATGTTGTAAAATTCGAAAACCATTAAGAATATTGGCGGGTTTATTCTGTTGCATTTGCAACATAGCAACAAAAAAGATCCTGAAACCCATACGGGTAACAGGATCTCTGATGACTTTTATGAAAACATCGATGCTGACCAGTCATCAATAATCAGCTTCATGTCATCAATCTCCATGACTCTTTTTCCGTCGTTCTGGATTGATGTGATTGTACCATAGTATCGTCCACTTCCATCGAAACTATGGTATTCATAAATCGTCGGTCTCCCGACTTTCCACTTTTTCCACTCTCCCGATTTTCCGACACCACTGTCGTATTCGTCAAAGTTTGTGGAAGATGGGAGGATTTCAAGGTATCCTCCCTTAACCTTTCTTTTCGTTCTCGATGGCATATTACATCCTGCCATATTCCCTCAGACTGTAAAAGCCTGCGAGAATATCATAAGCCATCATCCGAAGGGAAGTGAAGTGGTTCATCCCTCCGGTATAATCTTCGGGATTGGCAGCCTCCCTGTATAATACGCCGTTCATCGCATCCTTGGCAGATGCATCTATCGGTATCTCCATTCTTGGAATGGAATATGCCACATAAATGCATCTGCCGTCGCTTCCGATGACGAAGCCGGACACATCGTAGTGTCCTGCTTTGACTCTGACCTGGTAATCAGAGCCAAGCTCCGTTTTTAGTACTGAAGCAAAGTCCTTGCAAAAACTCTTTGCCTCTGCACTCATAAACGAAGCATCGTCCTCGATACTCTGGCCATCATATTTTTTTAAGAATCCTGACATTTTCATGCCTATTTCCTCCTAATGTCCCTGCCGTATCAGGGACGTTTAAAATCATCCCGATACGGCGGGCAAAAAAGGAATTAAAGTAAATCAGCAGACAGTATCAAACTGTGCTTTGAACTGCTTCATTACCTTATCCAGAGCCTCATCAACCTCTGGCTTGACCTTTGCAGTCAGCTGAAGGCTTTCAACTCTTGTTATAACCTCAAATTTTGGAAGGTCTGCTTCCACCTTCCTCGGATAATTTTCTCCGTGTCTGAAAAATTCGAGGTTATATTCCCCGTTGGCATAAGAAGGGGAGTCTTCTGTGCCAACATTCTTCTTGTTAAGGACAACAGCAAGAAACGTGCTGTTATCCTTATCGTCTTCATTCTCATGATATACTCCCTTGAGAACGAAGTCCTTTTGAGACGGGTGCTTGAAGTACCCTTTTACAGCATCCGCCTCAGTGCTGTCGATGATGTTTCCCTCTTTAGAAATGAACTCATCGAACAGTTTATCTGTTGCCACTGAGGTGGCAAGCTCGTCAAGATTGCTCATAATAATCCTCCTTTCTTGACGGCAGGTCATACGAAAAACGTGCAGTTTTCAAAATATACTGCAGCATCAGGTTCCTCGTCCTGACCAAATTTCCATCCATACACCGTACCTTCGACTGGATCAGCATCTTTATCGGTGTATGATGAATTTAACGAAACTGTATAGTGTCCCATTGCCATTACGGTACGGGTCACTTCGTCACAGAGCCAGTCCGTTCTCTGTAACGCACCATCTTCTCTGGAACTGGAGGTCCAGAGATGAATTGTTGACCGACCAATTTCGGTCGGTTCAGTTTTTTCGATGGCACAGTCTATCTGCCTCATCAAGAAGGCTTTATATAAACTGGCTATCTTTTCATCCTGAACAGACTCAAAAGAATCATGCTCAGCTATGAGACTGTCGTCTCCGCTAAACAAAGCACCTCTGAGCCTGTTGGGAAATTCATCTATATGAATGATCATATGCACCTCCTGTGTATCTGTATCCGCCACTCACGGATACCTGATTTAAAGTAAGTATCCTGTAGTGGGCAGGAGATGGTGTCAGACAAAAAAAAGACGGAAGCCGATGCCTGTTGGCATTTACTTCCGTCTTGTATTTCTCATGACTTTAATTGATATTTATTATAGCATATTATTGTCTGTTATGCAAAGACAATATCTGCATATATGATATATCATTATCTTAACCGATATTACGGTCTTCCTAATTTTCGAAGAAAATCAACATTTCTGCTACATATTTCGTATGCTCTGCTGTCTTTCCCATGCCGTCTGGCAACACCTTCAAGACGTGTGTCGTATCCTGCCTCTTCACCCCCTATATCTACCTTCATATCTGCTTCTACCAGAAGAATCAGCTTCTTGTTGTTCAGGTCTTCTGTTCTCAGAAGTTTTCCATGATCATAAATTTCTTTTCAGTCCTTATATCCAAGTTCCTTAAGGAGATTACCTCCAAAATACTCATGATGGCTTTTTTCTGTATATATCCGCAGTCATGAAGCAGTCCCAGAATATACATATGGGTACGATCTAATTTGTAGAAATCATCAGTTGCGTGCTTGTAACAGTATTCTGCTACTCCATGCATATGTTCCATACGATTATCAGGTATCATTTTCTGTATCTGCTGATTATCTGCCATATAATTCATCT
>Ga0256404_1006391_pt1 | contig 19569 bp, 18 predicted proteins | sample RumenRJG_01DNA_FD_185990 | JGI IMG/M metagenome (GOLD analysis project Ga0256404, IMG submission 185990) | Bovine rumen microbial communities from Lethbridge, Alberta, Canada - RJG_01 | ecosystem: Host-associated > Mammals > Digestive system > Stomach > Rumen | place: Canada: Alberta | collected...
TGGATTACAAAACTCCTGACGAAGTATACAAGGAAGGAAGTTTTCCTTCTGCAATCATCACCAAAAAGATGGCTGCATAAAATTCGTTATTTTTCAGACAAACTGTCTGGACAAAGGGCTTAGCTTACAAATCCTGTACAATTTTATACAGCAAAGTTGATTTTCCGGCACGGCGCAACCCGATGACAACATAGTTTGCGTTAATATCAAAATCATATTCACGGCTAACAATATTGAAACTGCGGATAATCTCATGCTGATCATAAATAACTGTTTTTAGTATATCATGATTCATCGCACACTCCATTGTCGAGTATATCAGACAAAAAACAATTTATCACGTCGAGTATATTCGACAATATAATAAAAATCAATAATCAAAATATGGTATGCTGTAAATAAGAAAATTGATTTATTTTTTTTTACAAGTTATTATTTATATCTTCTAATTTTTCTGAAAGTTCCACATCTCCTGTAATATTCACAATAGCCTGAAGCAAATCTTCATTAAAAGCCCAATAACCTGGCATATATCCTTTACCTTCTGCTATAATCCCGCTTTTCATTTTTAATGACGGTAAATATATAGCTATACCACTGTTAGGTAACTGATAACACATTACATTACCGTAGTTAAAGCATCCGCCAGAGTTTTCTCCAATATAAAATAAATTTTTCCCTTCTTCTAACAATGGATTTGCTAAATAAACAAAAGATTCTCCAGAAGAACAAGTGTTTTTATCCATTATCACAATTAACTTACTTAAAAAGTTTATTTTCTTATTTATTCCTTTTTTTAAATTTTCTATTTTTATTCTATTAAAATTATTTTTTTTCATAAATTTATAAATTTCATTAAAATAACTATCATTCTCTTTTTTAAGATTATTCCCATTCCATTTTATAGCCTGCAAAATAGGTGGTGAATACAAATTTATGGAAGAAAACGACATATATTTTTCATACTTTTCATAGTTTTTTATTTCACTTTCACAAAAAAGCAAATTTGCTAAAAATTTCTGACAATATAAATCATTTCCTCCTTCATTTCCTCTAAAATCTATTATATAGTTTTTCTTTTCCCCATAGCGCAAACCTAATGTGACAAATCTTTTATACATTTCCTCATACGTGACAAAATTATCCCAATGTACATTGGGGTCCATTAGAGTTGGCAAATAGAAATAAACAGATTCATTTGTAATAATTTCTTTATAAGATGTATCTGAAGATTTTTTTAGTTGACTATTAGTTTTATAATATGAAACAGAAATCTTCTTATCATTGAACAATAATTCAATAAAATTATTGCCATTTTTTTCTTCATTCTGTAAAAACACACCCAATCTATAGATATCTTTTCCTTCTGAAGGATAAAGAAACAAATAATCAGGCGAATCATTATAAATATCACCTATTTTTATATTCGGATTATCTGTTTTTATAACTTTGAATTGTTCATTGTTCTTTAGTAAAAAAATATCCGAAAAAAAAATTCTTATAGGAGTGCGGTAGAAAACTTGTTTATTTTTTCCAATCAAACAAAAATGAAAATCATTTATATAAAGCTTTAATTGTTCATCAAAATACGAAAGCAATTCATCTGTATTTACGTTCTTCTCCTTTGCAAAAGGAAAATTCTCTCTTAAAGCTTGAATTTTGAATTTCTTCAATTTTAAATCATCATATCCAGAATATGCATTTTCAAGAAGGTATATAAACATATCGACATCTTCTAATGCCTGATTAAATGTAATTTCATCCTTTATAAAATTGTAATAACCATCTCTATTACACAAAACTTCCCGGTATTCACACAGTTCAGATGAAATTATCTTTGGTTTTGCCATACAGATTCCATACAGCATCATCAAAGCAATAAACATAAAAACTTTTTTCATAATCAGCAAATAAACTCCTTTGTTTGTATTCCTTTAGAAATTATTACTTGGTTTTAAGTAACACTTTTTGATGTTCTATTAGTCATACAAAAATATGCAAAATTCCCTTTCTTTTGTCATTTTTTTATTAACTATGCCCGTTCATAACTTGTTGTAAAGTAAAATCCAGTTCCAAAATCAAGATTTCTGTCCGATTCTAAAACCTGTAGATTTTTTACTTCTATATTACTACCATGATAAAGTCTCAATTTTTCCTCCACTTTAATTTTAACAGAATTTTGATGATTTTTCATTAAAAACAGAATCACTTCATAGACTTTGAATATCTTGACTGTGGCTAGAACAAATTCTAATCCTCTATTGGATTTATCTTCAACCCGTCCGAAAAAACTCTGTCGGAAGTAAACGCAAACCAGGAGACTATTCAGTTTCTATTGTAACAAAACCCGGAAAAGAATACTGCACCGCAACAACCTTTGAAACAATAAGAATTTCCGAAACAGAATAGTCCGCAACTATCAGAAAAGGTTTAGCCTTTTCTGATAATGACGAGTTTTTAGAGAATCTATAAATTCAATAAAAACTCGTCATTTGGCATAAAACAACACAAATTATCGTCTTTTTTCCAAATTTCACCATAAAAATATTGACACAAAAAAAACAAAAGTATATAGTATTAACACATTCGCAAGAATAAATGGTTGCTTAGCTCAGCTGGTAGAGCAATGGACTGTTAATCCATGTGTCGCAGGTTCAAAACCTGCAGCAGCCGTCGAAGACTTCTGATTTTTCAGAAGTCTTTTTTATTTAACAAGAAATATGCTTTTTCAACCAGCACCAATAAAATCATAAAACTTGTATTTGAACACCATAAAATCATTATAAAACTTGTAAATTTCGGTTGAAAAAGTGCCATAAAACTTGTATCTTCAAGAAAAAAAATGCCTAAACCAAATCTATAAATAGCTTTAGTCTAGGCATTTTCTAGAATTTTGAAAAGTTTCCCTTCTATTTCTCCAGAATAAATTCTACACGTCTGTTTTTCCAGTTGTTGTCTTTGTCTTTGTAGTCAACAACAAGTTCTGTTCCGCCTTTTCCGACTGTGGAAAGTCTGTTTGCGTTTATTCCTTTTTTAACAAGGTAATCTTTTACAAATTCGGCACGTTTTGCGGAAAGAGGAATCAATGCAGGTCCCCACTGACGCATATTATCTTCTGTTTCCTCTGCCTCCAAATCTGTAAGGCGGTTCGCATGACCAACAACTGTAACTTTATAGTCCTTGAATTTGTTCAGAATTTCCGCAATTCGTTTTAAAACTCGTTCATTGTTTGCTGCAATCGCCGGGTCAAGACCGTGTTGAACTTCTTTTGAAGTCTTAAAGTCTGCGTTGTCAGAACGGAATATAATAGAAGGAACTGCCATTTTCAGAACATCTCCATCGCGGATAACAAGAACGTCAATTGAAATTATTCCATTAACACTGCTTGTCATTCCAAGATTATCAGAAACCGTGAATGTATACGGATAATCCATTGCAGACTGAACACGCTCAGCATAACCTTTTGCATTTTTCTGTGTATTGCTTAAACCGTCCCAGACAATCCGTTCTGTAATAGAAGAATTTCCTTTTATCTGCCAAAAAACTTTTCCGTTCGGGTCATCAATTTCAAATGACCAGTTTTTTATCATCGCTTTTGAAGTTCCGCTAAGCTTGATGAACAAATCATCATCTGTTCCATCGTTGTCCGGGCTAAAATATTCTGGTGCTGTTTTTACACTAAGAACCGGCGGAATCGCTGTACAAATAAATGGAGAAGAAACTGAATCAACTTTGTTTCCTTTTTTGTAAGTTACGCTCAAAGTTCCAGTGAAAGTTCCTTCCGCAACTTTACCGTCGTTATCAAGTCCATCCCAAATAATTGTGGCCGGAAGATTTGCGCTGTCTTTGTCTGACCACGAGCGTACAGAAGTTCCATTTTCACTGCGAATGTCAAATTTCCATGTCAAAATTCCATCTGGAACACTAGCTTTTATGTTGAATTTTTGTGTGTCCAGAATTTTGTCGCCGTTCGGGGAAATTCCTTCATTTTCTGCCGTAACATAAATCTTTGTTTCGCGCGCATCCAAAGTAAATCCAGACATTGTTGTGCTGAACGCGTTTCCTGCCTCATCCGTAGAAGAAATCACAATTGAATAAATTCCGTCCGCAACCTTGTTTCCTGATTCATCCGAGCCATCCCACTCAAAGAAATCTTTTGCGCCTGTCTTGATTTTTCCCTTCCAGGTATAGCGTTTTACAACCTTGTTCTTTGAATCTTTAATTTCCGCCGTCCAAAGATTTTCCTGGCTGCAACCTGTTATTGTTATAGGAATTGTGTCCTGAATTCCGTCTCCATCCGGGCTGAATGCTGACCAAGGTGCACTTGCCGCAAGGGAAGGAGCAACTGTATCAAGCACAAAATTTGAAGAATCAACAGAAATAACGTTTCCATTTGTTGTCGTCACAACCAAAGTCGCAAAATAATTGCCGTCCGCGCTGATAATTCCAGAAGAATCTTTTCCATCCCAGGAAATTGACGCCGGCAAAGATTTTGTTCCATGAATTGTTCTTACCGATGGATTTTTTGCGTTTCTAATTACAAGGTCATAAGACTCAACTCCAGAAGCATCCTTTAATACAGGCAAAAACTGAATTGAATCCTTTACCTTATCATTATTCGGGCTAAACGCAGGATCGCTCAAAGAAAGAAGCAATGTCGCTTTTTTTGTGTCCAAAGTGAATGTGTCTTTTGCAACAACAACGCCTTTATTTCCTGCAAAATCCGTTGCCGAAAGTTCAAATTTATATTTTGCATCAGAGGCAAGTTTTCCGTTTGAGTCAAAACCGTTCCATAAAATATTGTCTGGAAGATACTGACCAAAATTGTACTCGCGGACTGTAGCTCCAGTTTCCGCATTAAAAATCCGTCCGTACCAGGCAGGAATCGCAGCGTATTTTCCGGCATTGTCATCAAGCATAGAGATTTTTACATTAGGCTTGTCTGCACCACCAAAAATTGAAGAAGAAATTCCGAGCTGGGCTGAAGGTTTTGTTGTGTCCAGAACAAATTCCGGGGATTTTAAAAGAGCGGCTTCAAATCCATTTAAATAAGAAGCTCTTACAAAAGCCTGATATTTTCCATTCGGAAGAATTTTTCCGCTGTCCTCTTTTCCGTCAAAAATAATTTCTGAAGGTGGAACTTCACTTTTTGAGCTGTCATAAGAGCGGCGAACAGTTCCTGTTGAATCAACAATCGAAACTGACCATTGAGTAAGTTTATTTCCGCTTGTAGCTGCCGGAACAGGAATTGAAACTTCAAATTTTATGCTGGAAAGTTCCGAATCTGTTTCCGGTGAAAAATATCGGCTGCCGGCAATAAAAATATTTGTGGCAGGTTTTTCCGCTGAATAGATAATGTTTGTGATTGCCGCACTTTCAGAAGTATTTCCGGCCTCGTCTGTAGAAGTTACTTCATAGGAATAAACACCGTCCGGAACATTTTTTCCAACATCATCAGTTCCGCTCCATTTAAAAGATTCGGGGCTGTTGTTTTCCCAAGTCAAAGTTCTAACAATCTGCCCCTGCGCATTCTTGAAAATTCCTGTCCATTTTGATTCTTTTGAACCTGACTGTTTTATTGAAAAATCTGATTTTGCGCCTTCACCAAAAATCTTGTCGGTCGGCTGCGAAAGAGCAATTTCTGGAGCTTTTGTATCAACAACAACCGCATATTTTCCAGTTTTTCCAATATTTCCGTTGTCATCTGTCGCTGTAAAATAGTAATAATAAGTTCCGTCTGGAGCGGTTTCACCATTATCCATTGCTCCGTTCCAAGTAACCGCCGCAGGAACATCAACGCCTTTTTTTGGAGTCACAAGCTGCTTAAAAAAAGATTTTGCATTCACTTTTTCAGGAAGAGCAACTTTGTTTCCTATTGTACGCACAACTTTTCCGTTTGAATCTTCTACAACAAGACTCCACGCTTTTATAAGATGCTTATCTGAAATTTTCAGAGGAATTGTAAGATTGTCCTGAACTCCGTCATTGTTCGGTGAAATGTATTTTTTGCCAGACTCAGCGTAAATCAAGGCTGAAGCAGAAATCAGACAAAACGCTGCTATTTTTACAACAAAATTTCTTTTCATTTTATTCTCCATTCAGATTCCGGTTATTCTTCATCCCAAATTTTAATTACAGGTGGTTCAACATCTTTTTGACCAAGCTTTATTCTTAAGCCAGCCGAAACAACTTCTATGTTTTCATATTTTTGCTGCCAAGCCGCAGAAGCAAGAAGTTCACTTTTTTCCCAGTTGTGGGCAGTCAAATATGAATTATTCTTTGCGTTCAAATTGAATTTAACGCTAACTCCGATTGCCGGAAGCAAATCCGGGCTGCCATAAGCACATTCAGAAACATCAATTCGTTCCGCAAGATTTACAAAAATCAGATTTTTTATGCCAACCTGAAGCCCCAAGTCAAACACGACATTCTGAAAGCACTGCGTTGTAATATCAAAAGAACCGCCAAACACAAGCAAGTCATTTTTTATAAAATTCGTGCCTACGCCTGTTTTTAGCGTTACAAAATTCGGAAAAACCGAGGCATCTTTTGACTCATCGATTCCAAGTATTTTTCCTGCTTTATAGTATTTTCCCAGATTTAAAAGCGAAGCTCCGATTCTAAAATCTTTTAATGCACCAAGAGATTCTCTTCTATAAAGTGCACCAATTCCAGCGCCTAAAGACCAGTCCGAGCCGTTTCCCCACAAGTATCCAGAATCCAAATTCAAACCGACGCTAAGACGTTCTGTGATTTCCTTTGAAAAACCAGCTTTTATGTTCAGGGATTTTTCAACATCCATATCATCCGCGCCAAGAAAAACGCCGCTAAAAAGTCCGCTGAAGTTGAACATTTTCATCGGGATTAAAATTCCAGTCTGAAAAGCCGCCCCGGAATCACCGTCCCCCTTGTTTGCAAGAACAGAAAAATCCGCGTCAAGCTGAACACGTTCCTCAAAGCTAGAAAGAGCCGGATTGAACGCCACAGAATCTGGTCCAGGATAAAAAATTCCACCTCCCGCCGCCGAAGATGCAGACGTAAGCTGAGTTGGACTTGAAATATTAAAAATGCTTTGTCCGCCAGCCGGTGGATTATAAGCAAATAAAGCCGCAGTAAAAAAAGTTGTTGCAAGCACAAAAACTGATTTTTTCATAAAATACCTCTCGGAATCTCCTATATGAATCAGCAGGAAGTTTGAGTTTTTATAAATTCTGAAAAACCGCTCTCGTCAGATTTTCAATTTGTTCAGACGGATTTGGCTCGCGCTTCGCTTGTATTGTTTTGGGTGCTCCGCACTTTTATTAGCTCAATCGCCAAAAGTCTTCTCAAATTAAAACTCTGACTACGCTTTTATTTATTCTTCAGCAAAACTCAAACTTCATACTATAAATCTTTATAAATATACTCGATTTTTGATAAAAATTCTATGTTCTTGACACTCTCCCAAAATCATTTAAAAATAACGTTATGGAAAAAAAAGAAAAATCTGGATTTTTTGCGAATATCCTGGCAGCCTTATTTGGCGGAAACGATTCTGAAGCTGAAAAAAAACGCCAGCTGCGCGCAATCGCAAAAAAACTTTCCAAGAGTCGGTTCAACAAATTTTACAAATATAACGGAAACGAAATTCTTCCTGCAATGGGAAAACTTTTTTTTGAAATTTACAAATCTGTCGCGCCGCTTCAAAATTTGTTCAATTCAATCCAAAACCAGAACACACTTAAACATCTTGTTATAAACTTTGCAATGCCGGAAGAAATCCGCGCACTGGAAGACAACCTGAACGAGCAAGTTATTGTCGGAATGAGCAAAAAAATTCCGCTTAACCATTTAAAGGCTCAGGTTGAAGAAAAACTTTCCAAAATCAACGATTTTTTTACTGTTGAAAAAATCAGCGCAATCGACGGATTGTACCGCCAGATTCTTGTTTTCAAGGCAATTTCAACATTTGACTATTATTTTTTCCTGAAAAAATTCGACAAGCAAATCCGCGAGAACAGTTTTTCCACAATGCCTCATTTTGAGCACGTCAATGCGGAATATGTTGTTGATGACCTAAAAGACTACATTGAATCAATCTGGGATATTCCTTTTGATTCCGACTGGACGAACGCGATAAAACTTTTAAAGGCTTTTAAAGGTGGCCAGGAACCGATTTCTCTTGGACTTTGGAAAAAAATCATTTCGCGGCTTTTGGCTTTAAAGAATGCCCAGACTTTTGAAATGATTATAAAACTTTCTTCTTCTGACCCGAATTATGTTCCGAATATACAGAGTTTAAAAGCAAACATTGTAGAACCATATCTTGACAAATTGAAGAATGACGTTGAGAACACAGTATACTCATTGATAGAAAAGGAACGTTCAGCCACAGAAAATAATTTTGCCTCGCAGCTTTTTGGCGAAACAGAGATAATACAGCTGAACAACTATGTTTATTCAAAAAATACAATTTTTGAGCAGAAAAAACTGAACCAGTTCGACAATTGTCAGGCACTTTCTTACCTTAAGACATTTTTGATTGAAGTTGTGAAAAAAGATTTGCGGGAATTTTACGATGTTGTGGTTGTCCGCGGAACTTGGGATTCAACAACGCTTACAACTCAAATTTCTGACTGCTACAACAATCTGCTTGCGGTTTCTGATAAACTTATTGATTTTGACAACGGACTTGCGGATGATGCAATGATTGGAATAAAAATCAAGACGCTTCTTCCAAAAACGGAACGCGACTCAAGTTCAAAAAATATTGTGAACCGTCTTATTACAGAGGCAAACGAAAGCGCCTATGAATTTGTAATGGAAAGCTCCAGGGATTTAATAACAATCGGAAAAATAATAAAATCTCTTGTTGAAGACTTGCAGAAGCCGAAACCAACGCTTATTTCAAACTGCAAGGAACTTGAGCACTACATAGACATTCCGTTAAGAGAATTCTGCATTGCAATTTATAAGAAAATCTATCTTTTTGCTTCTCTTATAAAAAGCTGCATTGTTCACAACGATTAATCTGCCTGATTTTAGTGAATTACTGAATCTACAAGTTTCTTAAAGTCTTCATCAATCGGCATTTCAATTTTTGAAACATCCGCGGAAATATGGAAAACGCCATCTTCGCCAAGAACGATTGCGTCCAAAGGCAATTCTGTTACATTGTTATCATTTTCTGCAAAAGTAGTGAACATAAAACCATCCTTTTCTGAAGAAAGTTCTTCCAAAGGCGCAGCTTCTTCCTGCGGCACAGAATTTTCTTCTGAATTAGCAACACTACTTTCAGAATCGGAATTTTCAAGATTTTCTTTAGCAAAATCAAACGGATTATAGATAACAAAATCTTTTCCAAAATCTTCGTCTGAACTTTTTTCCGCAGATTTTGTCTTGTCGCTTATAACAAGTTGTTCTGAACCTTCAAATTTTTTCCTGTCGCAGTTTTCATCTGGAACAAATGTCACGCTATTGTCTTTTGTGCTGATTTTTTGCTCGTATCCCTTGATTTCAAATGGCTCAAGTTCTTCGATTTCCTCTGAATCTTCGGCAGGTTCAGCCTCTGGAATCTCTTCCAGCAGCTCGATTTCTTCAGGTTCTTCAACTGGCTCTGTTTCCGGGATTTCCTCAAGCGGCTCCACATCTTCTACAGGCTCGGCATCCTGCAGTTCCTCAACATCTTCCAGTTCTTCAACATCGTCAATCGGTTCTGCTTCTGGAATTTCTTCAACCGGTTCAATATCGTCAACTTCTTCCAAGGACTCAGCGTCATCAATTGGCTCTGCATCTTGCAGCTCCTCGACTTCTTCCAGCGGTTCAATCTCTTCAACTGGCACTGCCTCTGGAATTTCTTCAACAGGAGCGATTTCCTCGATTTGTTCAAGTTGTTCAACCGGAGTGACTTCCTTAACATTTTTGGCAGAAAGATTTTTTGAGCTGTCTAAATTTTCAACCTTCAATGTATTTGTCGCAAGAACTTCCTCGAAAATTTTCCGGATTTCTTTCATGCTTGCGGAAGAAATGTCAGCCAAACAAGGAGATTTTTCGTTTCCAGAAAGAATATTGATGATGTCTTCCCAGCTTTTGTTCAAAATAACATCCAGGTCGCTTCCATATTTTTTGCCACGGCGACCAAGAGATTTCTTTATTTTTGCGGTCAAAGCGTCTTTTTGGGCGGTAATCATTGCGGCAACTTTTTTGCGGTCAACATCTTTTTCAAAATATTCGTTCAAAAGCCCAATCTGAATCGCACGGATTTTTGATTTTATAACAACAGAATCGTCTTTTCGGATATTAAAAAATATCACAACAATAAGACAAACCGTTACAAATGCGCAAAGAAGCAAAAGAATCCGAACATATTGCGGCATTTTCAGCATTTCGCTGGAAAAAATTCCGCCAACATGAAGGAATTTTGCATTCCGGCTGGAAATCAAACTCCACGAAACATTTTTTTCGGCTTCCTTTAACGCTGAATTTTCAGAATCAGATTTTTCTGCGCTGGAATTTTCTGAATCAGGCACAGAAATTCCTTCAACTTTTGCAGAATTTGAGGCGATTATTTCATCAGGACCAAAAACATCTTGATTCCATTTTTTTAATATTTCGGAAGCAAAAATATTTTTTCCCACATTTGGAAGCCCGAACACAAATCCGCCGGTTTTTCCGTCCGAAGAAGAAACAAGAGAAATCGGCTCGTTTACAGAAACAACGTGATTTTCAATAAGAAGATTTGCAAAATCAACTGGATTCACATAAAAAATCGCACTGCAAAAAACAGATTTTTCATCCAAAGTCCGGATTTTATAAGAAAAAATAAGGCGTTGGTCGTCGCCGTCAAAAATAATCCGCGGAGAATCCTGAAAATTTTCATCAGACTCGCTTTCAACAGAAAGATTTTCGGCATTTTCAAAAGCGGAAACAGTCTGATATTCAAGCTCGTTTTTTCCGTGCGTCGTCTGAAGATTTCCATAATTTGAATAAATGCGGCGTTGAACACCTTTTTCAGTCTGAACAACGTAATCATTGCGGAATGAACTGTAAAAAACGCGTTTTCCAGCAGAATCAACAATCCTAAAACCTTCCAAACCAGGACAATTTGCTTTTAGGGATTCAAAAAGGCGCAACGCTTCCGCAGAAGGATTTTGACCCGCAAAAGAAAGTACACTTTCGTGGCTCAAAAAACCATCTTTTTCAGCGCCAAACAAATCGAGAAGATTCTGAATGTACTCATTGCTGTAGCCCGCAACTGAATCCAGTTTTTCGTTTATAACTTTTAAACGTGCCGGTTCATAAAATTGTCGCTCCACAGAAGCAAAAAGCCCCAGTGAAGAAGCAACCGCAATTGCGCCAAAAATAAAAACGGCAATCACCAGACTTACAGCAGTTTTAATTCCTGATTTCATTAAATTTCCCTAAAAAATCCAAAACAAACTACTATATCAATTGTTTATCGGCAAGTTTTAAGCATTTCTTGAGTGAAAAATTATCCAAACTGTTGTATATTAATATCCAGGCGGAACAGATGAAAAATTTTTGCAGGGCGTTGGTTGAAAATATCACTTTGAATAAAATTCTTGTGGCGGTAGTGATTTTTCTTTTTCTGATGATTTTGGGGACAACCATTGCGGTAAAAACAAAATCGCCGGCAGTTCCAGTTGTAAAAGCGCAACCGCAGAAACCTTTGAAAGACAATCTTTACTCGTACAAAAATCTTGGAAGAATCCGCGCCGTAACAGCAACGGAAAAAAACAAAAAATCCGGAACAACTGTAGTTTTAACTCCGCTGATTTCGTATACAAAAGATGATAAAGAGTTTTTTGAGGAACTTTCACGCAAAAACGCAATGATAAAATCGGTTTTTGTGAATTATTTTTCTGCAAGAACAATTTCCCAGTTAAAATCAAAAACCGACCAACAAATCAAAACAGAACTTTTAGCAGAACTGAACGAAATTCTTGTGCTGAACAAAATCCAGGACATCTATTTTGAAGATTTAATATTTTTAGATTGAAATTCTGAGTTTTTCTGCAACATTTTGTATAATTCAGTGTCTAAAAAAGCGAGGAAAAAAATGAACCAGATAACATCCGCTGCGGCGCAAGTAATAATTTCAATCGTTCCAATTGTCGGAATCTGCTTTGGAGCGTTAATTCTTTTCTTTTATATTCTGTGGAAGCACCATGAAACAAAACTTCAGATAAAAACAGGAACTTTTGTTCCAAGCAAATTCAATTTTGCGGCATTTTCTTTGCTAACAGGACTTCTGCTGACTGGAATCGGTCTTACGCTGACTGCGGTTTTTGCAATCATAGATGGATTTTCCTACGCAATCCTAGGCGGACTTTTGCCGATGGTTGTAGGAATCTGCCTTCTTATATTTTTCTACGCTTATCCAGATTTTCACAAAAAAGACTAAAGAATGCTTGAGCAGCTCGAAAGAGAACATATAAAAAGAAGAGATTTTCACCTTGTAAAAAGCGTTTTAGCCGGAAACAAAAACGCCTTTACAAAACTTATGACGCTCTACAAAACCAGAATTTTCAATTTTGGAAAAAGTTTTTTTCACAACGAAACTGATTCCGAGGATTTTGTGCAGGATGTGTTCATCAAGGTTTTTACGCATTTGGATTCTTTCAAGGGAAATTCCATGTTTTCAACCTGGCTGATGAAAATTGCCTACACGACCGCAATAAATTCTGTAAAAAGGGCGAAAAATTCTCTTCCTATTGATGATGAGACAATAATTCCTGATTCTGCGTCTGTTACGCCGGAAGAAATTCAAATCAGAAAAATCACGCAGCAGGCAATCCGCGAGGCAATAAGTGAACTTCCTGAAAAATATGAAATCTGCGTGGAAATGTATTTTTACTACGATATTCCTTACCAGGAAATAAGTGAAATAACAGATTTTCCTGTGAATACAATAAAATCCCACATTTTCAGGGCAAAAAAAATATTAAAAAATAAGCTGGAGAAATATTATGGAAAATAAAATGAACAATAAATGCGAAAATTTTATGAATCAGTATCTTATGCTGGATAAGGGCGAACGAGTTCCGCTGAAAATTTCTCTTCATCTTTTGGGATGCAAGAAATGCCGGGAGCAGATAAAACTTTTAAAGCTTGCTGAAAAAGAAATTTCTGCACCGCTAAAAATTGAAACTCCGGTAACAGACGCTTCTATTCAAAAAATCATTTCTCAGATTCATGTCCAGCAAAAAGACAGATTTTACAAGCCTCTTCCTTTTGCAGGCTGGATAATCGGCGGAATTCTTATGATTGCCCTGCTTTTCAGTTCGCTGTTTTCAACGCAAGATATTCAGAACCGCTCGCTTTCAATCTGGTATGCGCTTACAATCGCCGGTTGCGTTACAGTTTATTGCGCGGTTTTTGTATGCAGTCATATAGACCTGTTCATCAAAAAACTTTCAACTGTTGCAAAAAGGATTTCGTAGATTATTTCCAAAGTCCAGCCGGATTTACAGTTTTTCCGAATTTATAGACTGTAAAATGAAGGTGCGGACCTGTGCTTAAACCTGTGCTTCCAACAAGTCCGATTCTTGTGCTTGTATCGACCCATTTTCCACGTGTTACAAGTTGCTTTGACATATGTCCGTACAAAGTCTTGTATCCAGAATGATGAGTTACAATCACGTAATTTCCGTAAACATTATTGTAGCCAACAGAAGTTACTGTTCCGCCAAGAGCCGCATAAACTGGAGTTCCCTGAGGGCAAGCCATATCAACTCCGGAATGATAAGAGCGTTTTCCGCTGAACGGAGAACTTCTCCAGCCGTAATATGAAGAAAGATAATAACGCGAATGAATCGGCTTGTGGAACAAATCCCCGTTGATTTCCTGCCGGGTGACCCAATCCAAAAGCGCATCCGGGGCAAACAAAGTCTGACCAGCAACCAGATTCTGATTTTCCTGAATATTGTTAACGCGGGCAAGTTTTTCCGCACTGATTTCAAATTTTTCTGCGATTGAACCGGCTGTCTCACCATTCTTTTTTACTGTGTAAATAATTCCAGGCATAGAAGGAATTTTCAAAATCTGACCAATCTGAATAAGTCGCGACTGATGGATATTGTTCACGCTGATAATTGTGTCCTGCGTAACATTAAATTTGTCCGCAATGTAACCAATCATATCGCCTTTTTGAACGCGGTAAGTAAAATAGCAAAGCTCAAGTCCTTCTGAAGAATAAGCATCCTGGCTTAAAACTGCCGCAGCCGCATCAAGGCTGTCTGATTCCGCGTCATTTTCAGAAAGAGAATCAATCAGCGCAAGCTCATCTAATTCAGCAAGACCGTCAGAAGAACTTTCCGCGCTAGAAGAATTTTCTGCGGAAACAGAAACAGCGGAAATCTCTGAATTTTCTTCAATATATTCAGTCGGAGCAGAGGCTTCAAAACCGCCAACGCCCTTTTCAACATTCAAATTTGAAGCGATATACAAAACGCCCCAGGCAAGAGAAATTCCGCCGGCAAAAGCAATCATGCTATGAAAAATAATCCGTCTGAGCCGGGTGCTGAACATTTTTTTATATAAATTCTCTAATTTCATAAGTAAAGTTAAATTCTTGTAATTGTTATACTTTTTCATATTGTATCACCTATTTACGAGAAATTCCAACAAGAAATGTTTCAAAAGACTCGGAACGGCACGCTTCCGGCTTAAATCCTTTTGCGCTTGAAAAAAGTTCCCTTAGCTTGCGCAAAAATTTCTGCTGGTCGCCGTTCTGGAATATTTTCACACAAAAATTTCCGCCCTGCTTAAGCATTGTCTCCGCGTACCAGATTGCCATCTCAACAAGTTGCTCCGAGCGCGCTGTATCAACAATCCGGTTTCCTGTTGTCAATGGAGCCGCGTCGCAAACAACTAGATCAAAAGGTCCAAGAGCCTTGATTTGCTTACGGATAGCAGCGTCATTCAAATCACCCTGAATAAAAGTCAGATTTTCTCCGCGAACAGATTTTGAAAGAGGATTCAAATCGCAGCTTACAACTTTGCTTTCTGAACCAAGATTCCGCAAAAGAAAAGTTGTCCAGCTTCCCGGAGCCGCCCCCAAATCCAGAACATTGCAACTTTTTTTCAACATTCCAAATTTTTCATCCATTTCTTTTAATTTATAAACTGAACGCGCCGGATAACCTTCTGAAAACGCTTTTTGAGACCAATAATCGGGTTTTTCGTAACTGTTTGCTGCCATAATACTTATCTTTTCGGAATTTTTGATTCAATGATTAACAGATTTCGTGTATAATTCTTTTAATATGAAAAATGAATTTGCAGAAATATTGGAAAATATAGAAAACTCGCTGAAAAAATCGCTTCCAGAAAAAACGAATGTTGAATGGCAACAAAAAACTTTCAGGGAACTTTCGGACTGCGTAAAAGACGAGCATTTTGAGAACCTTATAAAACCGTGCCGTTCGCTCATGGATTTGGGCGGAAAACGCTGGCGTCCGATTCTTCTTGTGCTTTGCTCAGAGCTTTGCCGCGAATCAAAAAAGAATGCGCCTCTTACGCTTGAACAGACTTACGATGTAACTCCGCTTGTGGAATTTGTTCACACAGCCTCGCTTATCCACGATGATATAGAAGATTCCGCAGAAACACGCCGCGGAAAACCGGCAGCACATATCTCATTCGGGCTTGATGTTGCGCTGAACGCAGGTTCGTGGCTTTATTTTGTCGCCCCGGAAACAATCGACTCGCTGAAAGTTTCAACAGAGTTCAAAAATCAGCTTTACGCATTGTACACGCAGGAATTGCGCAGGCTTCATCTTGGACAGGCGATGGACATTTATTGGCACATAAATCCGCATCTTTTTCCTACAGTTCAGGAATACACGCAGATGGTTCACCTGAAAACCGGAACTTTGGCATCGCTTGCAGTTCAAACAGGATTTTTAGCTGGAGGCGCAACAAGGCAAGAAGCTCTTGAAATGGGAAAAGTTGCCGCAGCTTTGGGCGAAGGATTCCAGATTCTTGATGATGTTCAAAATCTTACAACAGGAAACCCCGGAAAAAAACGCGGAGATGACATTGTTGAAGGAAAAAAGAGCCTTCCGGTTCTTCTGCACGTTCAGAAAAATCCAGATGACAAAGAAAAAATCGCTGAATTTTTCGCAAAAGCCGCAAAAGAAGGAATTGACTCGCCGGCAGTTGAACAGTGCATTAAACTTTTAGAAGAAAGCGATGCGATTCAAATTGCACAGAAAAAAGGAACTGAAACAATCGAAAAAAATATAGAAATTCTTGCAAATGTATTTGGCAGCGCAAATTCTTCAAAATCTGCAAAACTGATAAAAGAACTTTTTGAAGAGATGATTTTAAAATTCAAGGCGGAAAAAAGATAACTGTCCTTTTGGGAAAAATATGATTGAAACAGCAGCCCGACTAAACAACCAGGCAATTTTACTCGCAAATGCAGGTTCTTACAAAGAAGCAATCGCCTGTTTTGTAAAAGCAATAAAAATTGAAAAAAATAATTCTCTTCTTTGGTTCAATCTTGCTTTGACACAGCGCGACTCCGGAAATCTTGAAAGCGCAACGGAAAGTCTTGAAAAAGCACACGAACTTTCACCGGAAAATGCAGAAATAATAGAAGAACTTGCAACAATTTTGTATTCCCAGGGAAATCTTATTGAAGCGCATGAATGTTGTCTTTATGGCTTAAAAATCAACCCGGAAAACTACCATCTTTTAAATATCATTGGAGTTATATTTTTTAGCCAGAAATCATACAAAGAAGCCGCGGATGCGTTTGAAAACGCTGTAATGGTAAATCCTTATTATTACGATGCGCTATATAATCTTCGCGACACATATAAAGAGCTGGGCAACAAGACCGGCGCTGATGAATGTGCAAAAAGACTGAAAGAATTAAAACAGACAGGAGAAATGATTTGAAGCAACTCTACATTGTAACTGAAATCCAAAATGATGAGTCAATCCTAGTTTCTCCGGAAAGCCACTCTGAAAAAAACAAGAAATTTAGGGCAAACATTCAAGTTTCCAATCCTCGTAAACTGAAAATTGAAAAAGGTTCAAAAGTAACAATCGGACTTCCGCAAAAAAAAGAAGCAATTGCCGGAATTTTTGCGCTTTTTATACCAATTTTATGTGCCGCAGCAGGACTGATTTTTTCCGGGCAAATCGCAGCTCTTCTAAAAATTGAATGTACAGAAATTTTCAAGGCGATTTTTATTTCAATCTGTTTTTTAATCAGCTGCAGTTTTACGATTGCATCATCAAGAACAGCACCGACAATCGTAAAACTGGAAATCACAAAAATTATTCAATAGATTTTACAGAATTTAACAGTGCTCGCGCGCAAGCCTACTGATTTCATCCGCCATTTCCATAAGCGGAACTTGCTTTTGAACACCGCCCAATTCCCAGCCGACGCGTGGCATTCCATAAACAATGCTGGAAGCCTCATCCTGACCTAAAGTCCATGCTCCTTGCCTACGCATTTCCGCAAGTTGAGCTGCCCCATCGCGCCCCATTCCTGTCATAATTACGCCAAGCGCATTATTTTTGTAAACAGACGCAATGCTTTCAAAAAGAACATCAGCGCTAGGACGATGTCCGTTTCTTTGCTCTGTCTGCGTTGTCCGTATTACGTTTCCAGAGATTCGTTCTTCTACTATTATATGATAATTTCCTGGCGCTATATAAACATGACCGCCCTCAATCGGCATTTCATCCTGTGCCTCGCAAACTTCCAAAGGACAGATTCTGTTCAAGCTCCGGGCAAATTCCGCGGTAAAACCTGCAGGCATATGCTGAACAACAAGAATCGGCTGCTTCAAGTGCGGATCAATCATCTTAAAAACATCCCTAAGCGCATTCGGCCCGCCGGTAGAAATTCCAATAGCAATAATTTCAATTTTTCCGCCATCCCTAAGCGGCTTTACCACAACAGGTTCTTTTTTTGCCGGCTCTTTCCAACCAGACAAGAGCGGTTCCAGTGGCACCTGAACTTCCTCAGTTCCTTTTTGCTTCGCAACAAATTTTTCAGCCTCACGCATTTTTATTGAGCGAAGGAAAAAATCTGTTGAAGGAATAAGCTTTCCGTTTCTGCGCGCATACGAGCCGCCGTAAGAAGCGATTTTTTCAATAATCGACTCTTTTACGTCCATAACTTCTGTTGTTACAGAGCCACCCGGCTTTGTGATAAAATCCATCGCCCCAAGCTCAAGGCATTTTACAGTAACAGCGGCACCTTTTGTTGCAATTGAAGAAAGAATTACAACCGGAACATCCCACTTGCGTTTTTTGCGCTCCTCAAGAAATTCAACACCAGTCATAACAGGCATTTCAATATCAAGAAGAACAATATCAGGCTTCATAAACGGAATTTCATCCAGAAGAATTTTTCCATTCATCGCCTTGCCAACAACTTCCATCCCTGGAGTGTCATTTATAATTCTAGAAACAAGATTTCGCATCAAAGCAGAATCGTCGCAAATCTGAACTTTCAATGTGTCATATTTTGAATCTTTAACTTCCATTTTTTTCCTCAAACGAATTCTAACAAATCAGACATTTTTCTGATAAAGACAAGCCCAGTCAGTTTTTAAAAATTCGAATTTTGTGTTCATTCCAAACAATGACTCAGAATGACCGATAAAAAGATACGAATGATTTGCCATTGAATTCCAGAATCTGTCCAGAACAACAAGCTGCGCTGGCTCGTCAAAATAAATCATGACGTTGCGGCAAAAAACCACATCAATATTACGCATTCCAGAATCATTCTTTAAATTGTGATAGTCGAATTTTACGGAATCCATAATTTCCTTGTTGATTTGGTAGCCTTTTTCCTTTTTTGTAAAAAACTGGGCAAGATAATCAGGCGGAACTCCGTCAACTTTGTTTTCCGCGTAAAATCCCTGCTGGGCAACCATCAATGATTTTAATGAAATATCAGAAGCCATAACTGTAAAATTGTATCCAAGCGGAAGAATTCTTTTCAAAATCATAGCAATTGTGTATGGCTCTTCGCCAGTTGAACAGCCTGCACTCCAAACGCGGATAGTTTTATCGCCAGTTTTCCGTTTTTCTTCCAGAACATGAGGAATTACATATTTTTCAAAAGCATCAAAATGCGGCTGGTTTCTAAAAAACCGTGTAAGATTCGTTGTAACAGAATCCAACATTCTTTTCATTTCTTCGTGATCTTTTAGAATAAGCGCATAATATTCCGCCGCTGTATCAATTTTCTTTTCACGCAGAATTTCTTTTATGCGGCTATCCAGAATCGGTCGATTTGTCGCAGAAAATGTTATTCCGCTTTCATCGTAAATTGTTTTTCTAAACTTCTCAAAATCCGCATCATTAAGAGCATCGTTCATATATGCAATTATACACTTAGTTTTGATTACAGGCAAATTCACCTTTAAATTTTTGTTATAATTTTTCAGTTTTTTTACAATTTTAAATCGCTGCGAATCATTGACTAAAACACAACATAATGAAAAAATATATCCTTATGAGTAAATACATTCTGGTTACTAGTGGAGTTTGTTCAAGTCTTGGAAAAGGTGTTGCATCTGCAACTATTGG
>Ga0256404_1006392_pt1 | contig 19566 bp, 19 predicted proteins | sample RumenRJG_01DNA_FD_185990 | JGI IMG/M metagenome (GOLD analysis project Ga0256404, IMG submission 185990) | Bovine rumen microbial communities from Lethbridge, Alberta, Canada - RJG_01 | ecosystem: Host-associated > Mammals > Digestive system > Stomach > Rumen | place: Canada: Alberta | collected...
TGACTCTACAGGGAAACTTCTCTTTTGTGATTATAATGAAGAAAAACATAGGGCACATAGCATTCCATTGGGGACAAATAGAATAGGCATGATTGGAGAACAATTCAACTATACGACTTATTTTAAGAGTGAATACAACCCCGCGCAAGGAAGCATCGCTTACGTTATTGGACCTTCTTCTGACAGATTTTTCATAAAAAAAGACAGGAGTTGCATTTTGTATCGTCCATGTCATTTTGATGATTTGAGTTCAGAGTCTGATTGTTGTGTGATGTTTGTAAAAGTACAAGGAGGTATACCTTCTCAAAAAGTAGATTACTGAACTATCCAGCACATAAAACCGATTTACAGAACCGCACTCAAAACATGCAGTTTTACCCCTTTGTTTTCATCGGCAAAGACCCCTGTAAGGGGACGCGAGGTGTGCCTGCCGATCTTGATGAGGCAATACCGCTGAATAAGATTAAATACAATGAACAACGCGACAAAGAAACATGCTGCGGCAACATCGGACCCCTCGGCGGCCGCTATGAAAACTACTACAAATACGATCCGCTACACCGGCTCACCCGCGCGGGCGGGTCAGATCAATACAGATTTGAACAAGCCTTCGAGCTGTCCCGTGCCGGCCGCCCCCTGTCCATGTTGACAAATGGCATGGTAAAGCATTATGCCTACGGCGAACACACGCCTCCCCATGCACCGCAGCGCATCATGGTAGGAGACGGCTACCGCCGCACACTCCACGACCTCCGCTGGGACCCCGCCGGCAACCTCGGCCAGGTCTCCACCCTCGCTCATGACAGGGGCGATGTCCAGTCCCGCTTCCTCTTCTGGACCGAGGACAACCGCCTCCACACCGTCGTCGACGACCGCCACCACAGCTACTACGCTTACGACCATACAGGTGAACGTACACTGAAGGTCACAGGTCGCTGTGACCGGTTGGACATCAACGCCTGGATCCTACACACCGTCACCTCGCTGCGAGAGCACACAGTATACCCCTCGCCGTACGTAGTCCTCTCCAACCACGGCTACACCAAGCACTATTACGCCGGCTCTGAGCGCCTCGCCGCCCGTCTCGGGGGTGGATTTGACAGGGCCATCCTACGCGAGCAGACAGACATTGCCATGACGGCAACCCACCTGTTCAAACAGAGCCAGCACCACACCAACGATCGACATCTGAATGCACCACCGGCTCACACCATCCGCCGTGAGGGTCACTTGGAACGAGTGTTCCGTGACATGGAAATTGAGTTCGCCATCCCTGAAGCGGTTCGGGCGGAAGTGCACCTCGATCCCGAAGGACTGATCCAGGCCGCCCAAAATATCGTTTCAGACAACACGGAGCCCGAAGTGTATTTTTATCACAGCGACCACCTCGGCAGTGCCTCGTGGATTACTGATTCAGCTGGCACACCCATCCAGCACCTGCAATATTTGCCCTACGGAGAGCCGTTTGTAAACCAACGTGCAGCAGGCTCTACCTACAGTGAACGTTTCCGTTTCACCGGGAAAGAACGCGACGAGGAAACAGGGTATGGATACTTCGGCGCAAGGTACATGGACCACGAGCTGATGACCATGTGGCTCAGCGTCGACCCGATGGCTGATAAGTACCCGAGTATCAGTCCTTATGCCTACTGCGCTTGGAATCCAGTGAGGTTGGTTGACCCGGATGGAAGAGATTTCGATCCAACAATGGAGGAATATGCTAACAAAGTTATAGGTTTCTGTGACAATAAAATAAAGAGTCTGTCAGAAAAGGAGTCTCTAACGGATGAAGAAAAAGATTGTTTGAGTGAGTTTCAAAGCACAAAGGAAGAAATCGAAAAAATGAGAAATGATCATTCTACATACTATTGTGTGCAATCTGGGTCGTTTGGTGAAAAAGAAAGAAAAACGAAAGGAGTAACTCAATATTATGGATGTGGAGAATTTACTCGTAAAGGGCAGAAACAACATAAGATTATGGTATCGTTAAATGTTGATTGCGGATTGTTTACTGAAGAAGGGGTGTTAAACAGGAAGGGACTGTTTTCTTTTGTTCATGAACTTAAGCATTGCTATCAATTCTACAATAAGGAGTCGTTGTATGTTCAATCCCCCGAAGGAGGGATACCTAAAGTATATTGCACCCAAGCGCTAGAAGAAGCTGCCTTTAGACGAGCAGCTGCTTTCGGATGTGATGATAGATTTGATGCTGCTATTTATTCTTATCTTTTTAAAGGGACAATGGACGATTTCATCCGGAAAAATCCAGGATGTACAGTAATTAAACATAAATAGATGGATATGGTAACTAAAAAGTTTATTTTTTGTATTGGTCTGCTTGTGATTTTAAATACCTTGTGCGCGCAAAAAGAAAAAACTGTAACAAATGCAACTCCTCGAGTTATTCTCTTTGGAGATCGGTTGGAAAATGATACCTTTTACACAGGAATTGATGGTAGATTTTTGATATCTTTTGCTAATGACAGCATTATGCAAGCTCGCTTTTTTAGTGAAGATATGTACGACCGTTATCAAAAAATCCGCTATCGCAGAAGTGGGGATACTATTTTCCTCCATAATTCTTCTCAACCACGGGTACCATATTCTTTATGTAAACAAGAACAAATACAAGATATAGAAGAAAAGGCAGGTGTTCCTGTTATGGTTAGATTTTTCTATCCCAAGCAATCCATGGGGCGAGGAGCGGTGCAAGAACATCTTTTGTTGCATGAAGGGATATACTATATGGATTCCATCTCGCTTCAAATAGTTATTCCCTATAAAGAAGTTTATTGCAGATATTCCGATATAATAGTTGTGTCTCACAAGAACTATTTTGTGCGGCTTTGTAAAGACATAGATTCTTCTTATTATCCTCGCTATGATTACTTAAAGATTGATATGAGTAACAGGTATTCTTCATGCCATTATGCTATGTTCAATGAGTTTCCTCTTTTGGTTAAAGGCGATAGTATATTTCCACTTGACAATGAGAAAAATTATCAATGTTGGATAGACAACGGTTTCTTTTTTCCTGTAATGATAAAAGGTCACGATAAACCATGGGAAGCCAAGGATATTCCCTATTGGAGCGTTGGAATGGAAGGAGTCAAATTTGAGTTTTAGATGAGAATGGGACGGAATAGGCTCTGCCCTCCCTCCTCCCCAAAAAAAGAAAAAGTAATCAATTGACCACGTCCACACATAAAACCGAAGGTGTAAACCGCACGAAAACCGTGCGGGTTTACCCCTTTGTTTTCACTGTTGAAGTACCCTGTAAGGAAGTACGAACACCTTTGAATAGCATTACATTCAACGAGGAACGCGATGAGGAAACCTGTTACGGCTATTGCAACGAGTACCAGCCGCACGCCGTGAAGCGCATGTTCGACAGCAAACACAGAATGCTTTACGACATGCGCTGGGACAAAGCGGGAAACCTCGGCCAAGTCTCCATCGCCAGACCCGGAGACATGTTCGAGACAGGACGTTTCCTCTTCTGGACCGAAGACAACCGTATGCATGTCGCCGCGGACGATAAATTCTACAGCTACTACAACTATGACCACAGCGGAGAGCGCCGCCTGAAACTGATTGGGAGGAACGACCTGCTGGACGTCAATGCCGACATTATGGCCACCTATACGCTGTTGAACGAGCCGACACTTTATCCCTCGGCCTACATGGTGCTGACCAACAAGGGCTACACCAAGCATTATTATGCTGGAACAGAGCGCGTGGCCGCACGTATCGGCGGCGGCGGTTTGGACGCTTTGGGTCATGATATCGGCAACGAGGAAGAACTTTTGGGAAAGGCAAATATGTTGTTTAAGCAAAGCCTCGATCAGGTGAACCATCGTAAGCTTGATGAGAACGACATCGGCTGCATAAGGGACGGTGAGCTTGTGAAAGAGGAGCTCGTCCTCCCGATTGGCGGCATCCCCCATCGGATGCAGGCCGAGGTCATGGTCAACCACGAGCAGATCAGGTATGCGGTGCGCTCGATGCAGGACGACCCGAATGAAGGGAAAGAAAAGGACGTCTACTTCTACCATTCCGACCACCTGGGAAGTGCCAGCTGGATCACCGATGCCAATGGTGAGGCTGTCCAGCACCTGCAATATCTTCCCTACGGCGAACCCTACATAAACCAACGTGTCAGCGGCTACAACGAGCGCTTCACTTTCACCGGCAAAGAACGCGATGAAGAAACAGGCTTCGGCTACTTTGGCGCCCGATATATGGATCACGAGCTGATGACAGGGTGGCTATCCGTCGACCCGATGGCCGACAAGTACCCGAGCATTTCGCCGTATGCGTATTGTGCCTGGAATCCAGTGAAGCTGGTTGATCCAGATGGGAGAGAAATTGATATCTCTGCACTTTATGATAAAAATGGAAAATGCAAATATAAATTTATTGAAAATGCATTAAAAGCCTTTGCAAAAACCAAATTAGGCTATAAAGAATTAAGTAAGTATGCAAAAGCCGGCCAAGATATTTTGGGCGTTAAATTTGATAAAGATGGAGAATACCATTCTAAAGGCATGGATCTCTCTTTTGGAGGGGATGTGGCAAGTCCTCAGAATAGTGGTGATACTGGGAGAAAAAAAGTTAATGGTCGATTGAACATTACAATCAACCTGTCAAATGTCGCCGATATTAAAAGCATATTTGAAACCATATGCCATGAAACTTTTATTCATGCTCGTCAGGCCGCTGCTGATTTTAAAGATAATGGGGAACTTGATCATTCCTATTTAAACCCCTATCTGAAAAAATATGTAAAAGAAGCGGGGGGGACTGCTGGGGCCTATATCAACGCAGAACATTGTCATTTTGCATGGTATGACAAGTCTAGTCAACATGATTTTATTGAGACAATGAAAACCCAATATCCCAAAGCATCAAATAGGGAGATAGTAGATATAATTAACAAAGGATTTGGTAGAACTGGTATAAAAATAAAACAATAAATTAATGTATAAGATGAGCATTACTCGTAAAATAATATCATTGCTATTGTTTTTGCTTATTGTATCATGTACAACGAAATCAGATACGACAACAATGGCTATCGTGTACAATCTTAATGATAAAAAATTTTTTAGCTTTTATCTTAATGATTCTTACTATTTGCCTTTTTATATGCAAGACACAAATTTGAATGAAGAAAAGATAAAAACGCTTTTCCCTGACGTGACAACAGATACAATATTTTTTGACAATGGGGGAAAAAGTGTTCAGTCCAAAGGAGAGGGTATCTTTTTCGCGAACAATACTTTGTGCAAATCGATTTGTCCAATATGTGATGCCTATATTAATGAATCACTAATGTTTGTAAATGTATATGATTATGATAAAGATGGTGGTAATCGGTGCACAGTATTCTCTTTAAAAACAGAGGAATTACTGATGATTGATTTTCTTAAAGACAAACTTCAAGAGGAAAGACAATGTGTTTACATTAATCCTATGGATATAAACGAGTCGTCTTGTAACTACGATTACATGATACTCTTTGATTCAGAAAAAGGAGAAAAAAAGTTTTTTGTAAGTGGGATAAACCCCAATGAACCTACATCATGTGCAATGTTATCGGATTTTATCGTATCTTTGGTGCAGAAGCAACTAACAAATGTTCATCAGAATAATGACGAAAGCCAGATTTATTCTGAAAATCTTAGAAAGGCTAGGATTATGCTGAATCAACTAGAAAGTGACTATCACATTGTACCAGAAGAACCTATTTGGAAAGATATGTAATCCAGCACCTATTAGATGAACCGGATAGATTGGGACTTACACAACACCTGCTCCAGGATACCAGCGTAAAAACAAATGTCTAAACAGACACATAAAACCGAAGGGGAAAACCGCACTCAAAATGTGTGGTTTCACCCTTTCGTTTTCACCAGCAATGCACCCCGTAAGGGGACACGTGGTGTGCCTGCCGAGCTTGACGAGGCAATACCGCTGAATAAGATTAAATACAATGAACATCGCGACGAGGAAACAGGTTACAGCTACTTTGGTGCCCGCTACATGGACCACGAACTGATGACCATGTGGCTCTCTGTCGACCCGCTGGCGGACAAGTACCCAAGTGTATCCCCCTACATCTACTAAAAATAAAAAACATATTGGATTAGCTTGGTCGTGGCAATATCGGGTGTATCCCCTATGGCGTGAGCCTCGATGGATTTATGGAACTCTTTGCAAAAATTGTCCGCAAAATAAAAAAATCCGTAACTTTGTCTTTGGACAGATTAAGATACGCATTTTTTATTTATCCCCGAATTTTTTCAAGAATGTATGTATGAAATCCCCAAATTTATTTTTGTGGTTATGCACAAAATCCCCAATTTTTTTCAATCGAAATTGTACAGAATCCCTAAATCTGATAGTACATAATGAAAGATGATTGCACATGCGTACACTCACATGTACAATCGGTCTATGGTTACGAAAAATCCAACTACCCGAGTTCGCTCATAAAAAGGTACCAAATAGTCAACTATTGTGGAACTCTTTGCAAAAATTGTCCTCAAAATAAAAAAAATCCGTAACTTTGTCTTTGGACAGATTCATGGGATTGTTCGTTTATTTGTTTGGTTTTCAGTTGCAAAGATACGAAAATTCAATGATGAGAAAAAACAATTTAACACTTGTTATGTGTTAAATCCAACATATTGACAACAAACTGGTTAAAAAATGAACTCGGCTTATAAGAAAATAATATTATGAAGAAGATATTGATTGTATTTGTGTTTCTGAATTTTAATTTATGTTTTGCTCAATCATTCTCTGCTGTTAAGGTTTATATTGCAAACCCATATGTAGAGCGTGTAGATGTAATTAAAACTCAAATGTACAATATGGATTACGTTAGGAGCCACTATGCCTCCTTCGTGTTTTCAACGGAACAAAATTACATAAATGCCCTTTTTGATAGTCTGCAATCGTTTTCTATGACAGAAGTGGCTCGTGACAGCATAGATCTGTTTGTTAAATCGTACTGGGGAGGTACAGGAAATGTGGACATGAACTTCGAGCCTTGCATTGTGATAGATTTTATTCGTGGCAATGGATATAGTACGAATGCAGACGTATGGACTTTTTCTGTGAATAAACAAGGGTATATATGTCGAACATTTCACACGATTGGGAATCGATTATGCTATCCAAACAAGGAATGCATTGATTTCCTAAAGCGGCAATACCCTGGTTTGTTTTTCCTGCCACAACAATAATCCATGTATGTGTTGCCCTGCCCACGGAAAGAAATCAGATTTGGATTTTCTGAAATGACCAGTCCAAGATGAAAAAAGGATTCTTTTGCCTACACGTAGTTGTCCTCTTTGTGGTGTTTTTGAGTTGCTCCACAAAGAAGCCTGTACCATCGTTGGAAGCCGTCATCAATCAAGGCTGTTTGTTCGACAACAGAGAATATTGCGGATGGCATTCTTCCGCTACTCGAAATGGCCAATATTTCCTAACATATTGGGGAAAAGACACTATTGTCGCGTTAATTAACAAGGATGGTGATGACACAATTATTCTAACAGTATATCCGAAAGGTCGATATGACAGTGTGTATCATGTGGCATATTCTTTGTGGAAAGAGTTGACATCAATGGCAGCCGCACTCCACTCCGATTTTGATTGTTATGCCAACGCTCCCGATACTAATGGCCATTTTAGGTATGCGCGAATGGATTTCTATAATAAGGACTGTGACACAAATGTCACATTGTTTCAGATAGATTCCGCTATTTTTGTGGAATATGATATGGCCAATCGATACAACATGAAATCTGTCGCAAAGGATTGGTATACTTATGACAGGCATAGGAGGGAGGTCGATTGAATTGAACCGAACCGCACATAAGACAGACTTGCGAACCCGCACGAAAACCATGCGGTTTTACCCCTTTGTTTTCAACGGGAAAGAGAAAGACCACGAATCCGGCTTCCACTACTACGGAGCACGATACTACTGGTCCGAACTCCTATTAGAAGGGTCTCACACATTGATAAACTTGGACTCTGAAGTGTCAGTAAGTGGCAGGATGCCATATAATGCCGGTCAGATAGGCTCTCCATCTAGACATAAAGCTGCATTAAAAGTGGCAACAAATGAAACCATAGAGTTACTCAAGCATATAGATACCTTATGAAAGGAATAATTGTAACAACGGTTATTAGTTTCGCTTTGGCGTGTGTGTCATGCACCGGCGTCTATTTTCCTTATCTTAACGAACAAAACGAACCTTTTGTGAAAATAGATAGACCATTCCCTCCTCATGACTGGAGTTTGAGTATGTGGGGAGATAAGAAAAAAGTCGGCGGATCCACGCGGTTTAACTATACCATATCTATTTCGTTAATTGAAGAAAGGTGTGTGTCACTCAACATCCATTCACTCTATTTTTTTGATGATAAAGGAGACACCATTCCTCTAGAAATCACATATGGAACGGTATATGGAATTGACTCATTGAAACTATCAGTATCGAGTAATTCGGCATCCGCAATAATTTATGACACTACACGAAAGGGGGCCATCTTTTATTTTAACGCGACATGTACAAGACCTGTTAGTTCTGTAAAAATAAAATATGATTTTGATGTGAATGGAGAGAGTGTTAGAGGGGAGTGTTTATTCAGGAAAAGAGTAATGATTGAATCAAAACCAAGATTGCCAGGGCAACCTTGGTTTTTGTGACGTCATGGTATATATATGATTCAAAACAATTGCACTACAAACAACTAAAACATGAACCTACCTGCACATAGTTTCGAGGGCATGAACCGCATCTGCAGCAACAAAAGGGCAACAGCCTTCCGATTTTGAAACCATAAAAAACAGATGAAATAAAGGAACACCCCACACCAAACCAAGCACCCCTTATGAAATTGAGAAGAATACTTAATACGAAGCAGAATATGAAGAAAATGTTTTTGTACGCGGCCTTGTCTCTTGTGCTTTTTTCCTGCCGTAATGGCGTTGAGACGGAAAAAGAATCCGAGTCCCTTGCTCCCCGCCCTAAAGTGGCCAAATGCATTGAGCAGGCATTCTCCTATTTCATCAAACACGAGAGAAATCCCGATACGGCCACAGTATATTCGATGTCGTTCATAAAGGGAGAACCCGAATTCCCCGGAGAGGATACGATGATAAGCTTTTGTCCACACAACAGACGCATGCCCATAGAAGGGTTCAAAGGATTGATCTACATTCAAGGCTATAGAATTTGGGTGATTGACAAAAAGAATATCGGCAACTCTTTCTACACCCAAGACTCTTTGGTTAAAGTGGATATAGATACCCTTAAATTGCCCACCAAAATATCATATTGTGATGGTTTTATAGTTTGCGGTGATTACCTCGAATTATGGGGATGCCAGCCCGACGACTTTGAGAGAATAAAAATTGACCGACTGGATCCGGAAAATCCATAATCCCATGTCGGAAACATTTCATCAACTCTTGCCCGTCTTCTTCTCCAGCTTGATATAGTTGGGGAAGGGCACCTGCGTGGTGCCGACCGTCAGCTGCGGGCGGATGCGCAGACCCACCTTCGAGGAGACGCCCTCCGAGGTGAAGCTCGAGGCGAAGTTCTTCAGGCTCTCCACACCCTGCTTCGAAAAGAGGTTGCCAAGGTCGGTATTGACGCCCAGCGGCACCGTGGTGGTGGTGCTCGGCTTGACGGTGAAACCCTTGTTGCTCACGCCGTTGGCCACGTCCGAGTTGTCGATGGCCAGTATCCAGTCCATCGCCGTCAGGGCCGCCTGCGTCGTCGTCGGGTTCTTCACGTTCACGTTCACATCCATGCTCAGCGGCACCTTCTTCGTCTGGTAGGCAGCCACCAGCTTCACTATGTCCGTCGCCGTCAGGTTCCCCTGCGTCAGGTTCTTCACATTCACCCCCGCCACGCTCACATTCGACACGTTTTTGAGGTTGAATTCGCAGTTCGCCAGGTTGGCCACGCTCTGCACCTGACTAGCCAATTGATTGAGTACGTCGCAGGAACTCAGTATCATAGAGCCTGCCAATGCCAATGCTAATGTGATCTTTTTCATGCTGCAAAGATACCACTTTTTTTTCATCCCGCAGATTTTTTTTTCATCCCGCCAGGCGAACCCCCTTCGTCCGCCTGACGCTCCCCCCTCAGTTGCCGAGGAGAGGAAGAAGAGGGTAAAAAGAGGAGAAAAAGGGGAACGCTTTTATTCGCTGATTATGTGGCAGTTGTGTCCGGGCAATTTTGGCGCTTTTTCCCACTTTTTTTCCACTTTTTTCCCACTTTTCCGAGCAGATGTCAAGTCGTTTTGTATCAGCGTTTTGCATCCATCTCTGAATATTTTTCCCGTCGTTTGGCAAAAAAGTCGTATCTTTGTAGTTTCAAAACATCATATATATAGTATCTAATTTTTATACAATCAGCCTGTTATGGAAGAAAACACCACCGAACGCCAGCTGAACTTTCTGGAGGAAATCATCGAGCGCGACCTCGCCGAAGGCCGCTGCACCGCCGTGCAGACCCGCTTCCCGCCCGAGCCCAACGGCTACCTCCACATCGGCCACGCCAAGAGCATCTGCATCAACTTCGGCCTCGCCAAGAAATATGGCGGCCGCACCAACCTCCGCTTCGACGACACCAACCCCGTCAAGGAGGACACCGAGTATGTCGACTCCATACAGCAAGACATCCGCTGGCTCGGTTTCGACTGGGCCGAAATCCACTACGCCTCCGACTATTTCGAGCAGCTCTACGAATGGGCCTGCCTGCTGATACAGAAAGGTTTGGCCTATGTCGACGACCAGTCGCTCGACGAGATACGCGCCGGCCGCGGCACCGTCACCACCCCCGGCACCGACAGCCCCTTCCGCAACCGCACCCCCGAGGAGAACCTCGACCTCTTCCGCCGCATGCGCGACGGCGAGTTCCCCGACGGCTCCAAGGTGCTCCGCGCCAAAATCGACATGGCCCACCCCAACATGATGTTCCGCGACCCCATCATGTACCGCATCCTCCATGCCCACCACCACCGCACGGGCGACCGCTGGTGCATCTACCCCATGTACGACTACGCCCACGGCCAGTCCGACTCCATCGAGCATATCACCCACAGCATCTGCACGTTGGAGTTCGACATCCACCGCCCGCTCTACGACTGGTTCATCGAGCAGCTCGGCATCTGGCCCTCCCACCAGTACGAGTTCGCCCGCCTCAATATCAACTACACCGTCATGTCCAAGCGCAAGCTGCTGCAGCTGGTCAAGGAAGGCCACGTCAGCGGCTGGGACGACCCCCGCATGCCCACCATCTGCGGCTTCCGCCGCCGCGGCTACACCCCCGAGAGCATCCGCGCCTTCTGCGACCGCATCGGCGTCGCCAAGCGCGACAACATCATCGACTACGGCCTCCTCGAGTTCTCCCTCCGCGAGCACCTCAACCGCGATGCCCAGCGCCGCATGGCCGTCCTCGACCCCGTCAAGGTCGTCATAGACAACTATCCCGAAGGGCAGACCGAGATGCTCACCGCCGTCAACAACCCCGAGCGCCCCGAAGACGGCACCCGCGAGGTGCCCTTCAGCCGCGAGCTCTGGATCGAGCGCGAGGACTTCATGGAGGAAGCCCCCAAGAAATACTTCCGCATGGCCATCGGCCAGGAGGTGCGCCTGCGCTACGCCTACTTCGTCACCGCCCACAGCGTCGAGAAAGACGCCGACGGCCGCATCACCTGCATCCACTGCACCTACGACCCCGCCACCCGCGGCGGCGACGCCCCCGACGGCCGCAAGGTCAAAGGCACCATCCACTGGGTCTCCGCACCCCACGCCATCGACGCCGAGGTGCGCCTCTTCGACCGCCTCTTCGCCGTCGAGGCCCCCGACGACGTCCCCGAAGGCCACACCTTCCTCGACAACCTCAACCCCGACAGCCTCAAGGTGGTCACCGCCAAATGCGAGCCGGCACTCCTCACTCCTCACTCCTCACTCCTCACTCAATTCCAGGACGGCATCGCCCGCTACCAGTTCGAGCGCATGGGCTACTTCTGCACCGACCCCGACTCCACCCCCGACCACCCCGTCTTCAACCGCACCTGCACGCTGAAGGACAGCTGGGCAAAAATTAAATAGATAGGCTATGAGCAATGCAAGTTTGTCGATAAAAGAAGATATGGGAGTGGCTTTAATCCAAGAGTCAGATGTGGTAGAGAAAATTGCTCTGATTCGTGGACAGAATGTCATCGCCGATGCTGATGTTGCTGAATTGTATGGTGTGGAAACTCGTATTGTTAATCAGGCAGTGAAGAACAACCCTGACAAGTTTCCCCTGGATTATATGTTTGAACTGACAAAGGGTGAGGTGCAAGAACTGAAATCAAAAATTTTGATATCAAAAGTATCAGACAATAATCGCCGTGGAACAAAAGTCTTCACAGAGAAGGGACTTTATATGATGGCGACAATACTGAAAAGCGAACGCGCAACAGCGGTGACTTTTGCCATCATAGAAACCTTTGCAAAAGTGCGAGGATTGAAACGTGAACTCGTTGAACTTCACAAAGAGAAGGACAAACACTTACAGTCAGAGAAAATCAATCATTTTGGCGAGGTACTTTCTGATATTGTAATGCCAGACTTGCAGACTTCTGAAACCGAGTCGTCTCTTGAAATAAACTTCTTTATAGGTAAGATAAAGCATACAGTAAAAAGGGTTAGGAAATAGATTGAGTTAATGTAAGTCTTAAAAATCAATGACATAAAACTGAACATATAAACATAGACATATATTGAGCTGAACGCTCTTGTTTCCTTACGCTCTAAGTCCGGAAAACTTAAATGAAAGTGGAAATAAGATTGCGGATAGTTCACGTCAGGGGCGTGAATTTTCGTAGCACTTATTAACTTTCAGGGCAATTCCGGACGCCCAGCGTAATAATAAGGCAGTTTTGACGAAAGAATCACGCCTTTCTTCATGCCCCTTATTTCCACAACAACAGCTTCCTGCTCAAAAAAAAAACGATAAGCAGGGAAGCCGAAAACTGCATTGTAGAGTAGGCGGAAAAATAAATTCATTTATATGGAATTAATCATTATCCGAGGACGCCAAAATGATGGCAAAACAACTACGGCTACACTAGTTCACAATGAACTTGTTGGAAGATGCACAAAAGTAAGAATGGTTCGAACAAATGGAGGATATCTGTCTGTCGGGAAAAATGTTGTGGATTTCCAATCGGTAATTGATTTAGGGAAGAAACGCGTTGTGATTATTTCAGAAGGTGATGATGATGACCGTTTGTTTGAACTTATGCAGGACCTAATAGACGATTATCGTCCAGATTTTGTGGTTGTGTGTGCTCGTGCTTACGATCGTGTAGGCTCCTCATACCGTATGTTGACAGAAAGATTCGCTAATCTAATTATTCCGGAAAATGAGATTAGGATTGAGTATTCTGAGGATCCCGCCAAAATGGGTGAGGTAAAACAAAAAGCTGTAGAAACAATAGTTAGTAGAATAATAAAATAAAACACGTAAAATGAAAAAATACACATTTATTTTTGCTATAATGGTTGCCAGTGTTGCTCAGGCGCAGCAAATTAAAACCTATGAAGGTGCAATGAATCTCCCATCAGAATTGAAAGTTTTAGGGGAATTGTATGACGTTAGTTCGAATGATATTCATTGTCAGGGCTCATACCAGTATTATGAGAACCCTGATGGTGACAGAATTAAGCATGACTCTTTTAATTTTTTATCAATAAAAATAGGTTATCCGGATATTTTAATAGATGGACGTTATTCACATGGTAAAAAAGATGGAAGGTGGACTATACGAGCAATCAATAAAAATGGTGAGATGGTAAAACCACATATGGGAATTGCATATAACCAACATTGTGGAGGTTTTACCATTAACTATAAGAATGATTCTTTGTCTGGAGATTATTTACTAATAGGTACATCTGATGGTGGAATATATGAAACACAATATTCTGGTAAGATAGTAAATGGTAGAATTCAGGGTAAAGTATCTTTTAAAAAAACAATGACACTTTCATTTGGTTCAGTTAAAGATAATTCATTGGCAAATGAATGTGAAATGACTGGCGAAATAGGAAGTGATGGCATGCCAACAGGAATATGGACTGTGTCTGACAAGGGTGGTATAGAAAAAGTACAAAGAAGATATTTCCATAACGGTGTGTTGGTGGCCATTGATGAAATGGATAATTCTACGGGAGAACGCACGCTATGTTATTGTGCATTTGATGGACTAAAAAAAGTCCCTAATATGCAAGAAATAAAAGATTCAGTTTCTGGCAATGATATTTATATTATCTATAATGGTCAAGTTGCCATCAAGACAAAGGATGATAAAAGCATTGATTATAATTCGCATTTGGGAAGATATTCTATGGGTGATTATGCAGTTTCTTTGGCTGTTCCACTGTCATTGATGAAACTATCAAAAGTGATCGAAACACAAGTTGTTGGATGGGCATATGTATACTCGGAAAAGAAAATCAAAGAAATACAGGAGCAAAAGCGTAAGGAAAGAGAATTGTTTGTAAAAGATAGTATTCGTCAGGCTGAAAACGCCCAGAACGAAAGAAAATGGAAGGAAAAAGCAGCAAATGAGAAATTTGACAGATTCTGGGAAGGATTCATGGAAAAGCATTTAGGTTCTATCTATGGAATGTATACAATAATAAACACGAATGGGAAAATAAAAAAATGCGAACAAATTAATGATGTAACATCCTTTATTATTAGTAAGAATGAAACATTAAGAGGACATTTTGCAAAGCAAAATGTTAAAACAAATGCAGGAAATACCTATCAACCATCTGATGAAAATGCAACCATATTGGAAAATGATGAACATACAATGATTGTTTTTATTTATAAATATGGAAAAACTAATTTCTCTTTTTTAATAGTTAAAGATAAGGATCAGCATCTTGACAGATATGGCAGAATTAAAGCGGTCTATGAAATTAAAGATTCGGCATTGAAGTGTCTGAATTTATAATTCAATCTAGAGGTCTCCAAATGGGAAAGGACGGCATATATATGCCGTCCTTTTTATTCAAAAAATAATAAAAAACATATAGACCAACGAAGATGGGCCGAAGTGCCGTCACCTCCAAAGGAATAGTAGAGGAAAAGTATAAGAACAATAGAGGAACAGTATAGGAACAGTAGAGGGCGGGAAAAGGGGAGCAAGGTGGGAGCAATAGGGGAGCAAAAGGAGTAGATTCATTGATGCATGCTGTCAGGCACTTTGGGAAAACAACAGTATCTTTTTCCCTATGTTGATGATATGCTCTTTCATGCCCTAAACCGAAAAACAAAAGAAACCACATATTGGTATGCCATCGGCTTGGCCGACAACCCACCAAGAAGGACCGAAGAGCCACCACCGCCGAGACATCGCCGAAGGATTATCGAGAGGTTGTTGTATTTGGGTTGTGGTATATATATGGTTGTTGCAATAAGAATCGGAGATTTTTCTCGGAAGAATTGAAGATTTTTTGTTGTAGAATTGAAGATTTTTAGATGATACATGGAGGTGCTTGGCGAAAGCAAGCTGCTCACAGGGTTGCAAAAATATTCAGTTGGCATATCGCGAAAGTACAAGTCTATTCCCAAATTGCAGGTGTATAACAATGCCCTGCTGACCGTGATGAACGACGGCATGACTTTCGAAAAGGCTTATACCAATCCGCAGCCGTGGGGCAGGTGGGTCGAGTCGGCGGTGGGTTGCCATCTGTCTTCTAGGGTGATTTGGCAAATCTGCTCTGACCTCAAGGTGCCTTTTTTGCCCGTCCCCGTCGTGTGCCGCCCACCGATGCCCTCGTTTCCCGCTGATTTTCAGTCGGTGTGAATTTTATCGCCGCCGTATGCAAAAAAAGTTGTACCTTTGCACCCTCGATATCGAGCATATCATCATTACGCCATCATACCAGTGCCTGCATGAACAGCCTATCCCGCAAACTGCCGACCGCCAGCCTCTACCTCCTTGCGCTGGCACTCTTCGCCTCCTTGGCGTGCAAGGAGATGCTTACGCGGGGTATGTTCGCCGACGGACTGGTCTACACCTCTATCGCCATCAACTACGCCGAGGACGATGTCCCCTTCTGGCAGCCCCGGTTCACTGCCACGGTGAATGGCAATCCGCCTCCTGTGCGGGGTGTGGCGCAGTCCGACCAACCCTACTACACCCAGACCACCGGCGAGACCTTCTATGCCCACCCGCCGCTCATGATGTACCTACTCTCGCTCTGGGTGCGCCTGGTGGGCAGTGGTGATGTGGCGGTCAAAGGCTATTCCATCCTCGTCATGCTGCTGACCGCGCTGCTCATGGTTCGACTTTGGAACCGCTTGGGTTTCGGTTTCAGCACGGGATGGTTGCCCTTGCTCTTGTGGACTCTCATTCCTCCGGTGACCCATTATGCATTCTACAACATGCTCGAACCCACCATGTTGCTATTTATCCTCGCCTCTGTCCTTTGCCTTTTGCGAGAGGGTAGGCGTCTGTGGTTGTGGCATCTTCTGGCGGGTCTGTTCCTCTTCCTGTCCTTTCTTACCAAGGAGTTCACGGGTCTCTTCCCCTTGGCGTTTCCGGCCGTGCTTTGGGTCGCGCGCTTGCGCGAACATGGCTTTGGTCGCATGCTTGCCCTGACCGCCGCGGTGTTCGCCGGCTTCCTGGTCCCCTGTTTGCTGCTGGCACTCTGTTCGCCTGCCGCGTGGGACTTCTTCCAGCACTACCTCTCCATTCAGATTTTGGGCCAGGCGATGGGCAGCAGCGCCACAAGCCGTTTTGCCATCGTAGGCCACTTTTTCCTCCACACCGGCATCGTGTGGGGCATCGTTGTGCTGGCCGCGGTCATTGCCGTGCTCAGGAAGCGCACTGATTGGTTGCCATTGATCCGTCATAGGCGCAAGGCTTCTGCCATGTTTATGCTTGCGCTGTGCGGTGTGCTCCCGCTGATGGTCAGTGCCAAGCAGAGCGATTATTTCCTCCTGACGGCATTCCCCTTCTTCGCCCTCGCTGCCGCCATCTTGCTTGAACCCTTTGCCACTCGTGCGCTCAAACGTCCTAACGCTCCGGCCGTCGCCTCCCTCGCAGCCCTGGTGGCCGTTGTGGCGGCGGTGGTTCTCAACGCCATTTTTGCCGGACGCCCGGGGCGCAATGTAACTATCCAAGAGGATATGGACCTCATCACGCCACACCTTGCGCGTGGCGAAGTCGTCACAGCTCCGCAGCAGATGTTCGACAGCCACTTCGTGCTCACCCTTTCCGGCTATTATTTCATCGACCGCCGGGTATCTCTCGACAGCCTCAACGTGCATCCTCACCTCGTCACCACCTCGTCCGCCGGCCTCGGCCGCTTTGCCCACCTCTCGGATGCTTCCTACCGGCTGGTCGACCTCCCCACCTCCGAATTCCAATTGTACGAACTCATCGAAGAATAGATTATTTAAAAAACGTTATAGTATGAATATCAACAAAATACTTCTGTCCATGCTCCTACCGGCCTCGCTGCTCTTCTCCTCGTGCCTGACCATGACGGCCCTGGCGCTCGATGTCAACGAGCTGGCCAACCGTGCGGGCGCCCAGGAAGAGGCCGCCCCCGCCGACGACCCCGTGCCCCTCAACGTCATCCTCATCATCGGCGACGGCATGGGAGTGCCGCAGGTCTACGCCTCCGTCGTGGCCGAGCGCGGCGACAACTCCGCCTTCCTCCGCTTCCCCTACAGCGGCTTCTCCCGCACCTACTCGCGCAATAAGTACCGCACCGACTCCTCCGCCGGCGGCACCGCACTCACCACCGGCCGCAAGGTGGACAACTACCACGTCAACTGGGGCCCCGACTCCGCCCGCTACGCCACCATCTTCGACGACGCCGTCGCCGCAGGCATGTCCACCGGCTTCGTCGTCACCTCCACCGTCCTCGACGCCACCCCAGCCTCCACCTACGGCCACGTGCCCTACCGCAAAATGTTCGACACCCTCAGCCTCCAGCTCGCCCAGTGCAACCACAGCATCATGGTCGGCGGCGGCCGCAAATACTTCCAGCCGGAGAACCGCAAGGACGGCCTCGCACCGCTCGACACCCTGGCCCGCCGCGGCTACACCGTCGTCCACACCCTCGACAGCCTCAACCGCTTCGCCGGCGACAAGGTGGTCGGTCTCCTCTACGACGACGACCCCCTCACCGAGCCCGCCCGCGGCGACATGCTCACCCAGGCCGCCAAAAAGGCCATCGCCCTCCTCAGCCGCAACCCCAAGGGCTTTGCACTGATGATCGAGGGCTCGCAGATCGACTGGGCCTGCCACAACAACGACTCCGCCTACCTCCGCGCCGAACTCGCCGACTTCGAGCAGATGCTCCACGCCGTCATCGACTTCGCCCAGCGCGACGGCAACACCCTCGTCGTCGTCACCGCCGACCACGAGACCGGCGGCCTCACCCTCCCCGACGGCAACATCGAGGCCGGCACCAACGACGTCCGCTTCCTCTGGGACAACCACACCGGCTGCATGGTCCCCGTCTTCGCCCTCGGCCCAGGCGCCTTCAACTTCTCCGGCATCCAGCAAAACACCGACATCCCCACCAAAATCCGCCTCCTGATGGGCATCGGCGAACAGTAGTTCAATTTTGAATTCCCAATTTTCAATTTTCAATTCTCAATTTTCAATTCCCTATGTTAGAAGCCGTCATCAAGCATTACCCCGATTTCCCGGTGCCCGGCATCGACTTCATCGACGTGCTCCCCTTCCTGCACGACAAAGCCGCCTTCAACCAGGCCATACGCCAAATCGACGCCTGGACCACCGCCCCCAACCTCGCCACCGTCGAAGCCCGCGGCTTCCTTTTCGGCGCACCCCTCCTCTCGGTCAGCGACCGCGTCCAGACCCTCGTCCCCTTCCGCAAAAAAGGCAAACTGCCCCATGCCGAAGGCGACCTCGTGCGCGTCGAAATCGAGAAGGAATACGGCAGCGACGAAATCTTCTACCGCCTCTCCGACTTCGCCGCCTGCGTCCCCAGCGGCGACTTTATCGACATCACCCTCTTCGACGACCTCCTCGCCACCGGCGGCACCACCCGCGGCATCGTCCGCTCCCTGCAGCAGCAGACCGTCGACGGACGCAAGCTGCGCATCAAAGAGTTCATCTTCCTCGTCGAGCTCCCGGCCCTCGGCGGTCGCAAGTGGCTCGAAACCGTGGCCCCCGTTCACTCGCTTTTGCAAATCAACGGAGAAGGGGAGGGGAGGAGCCTATGACGAAATACATCGGAGCCCATGTGAGTGCAAGCGGCGGGGTCGGCAACGCCATACTGAACGCCGAGGCCATCGGCGCCAACGCCTTTGCCCTCTTCACCCGCAGCCAGCGCAGCTGGGTGAGCAAACCCCTGCAGCAGCTGGAGGTCGACGGCTTCAAAGCCCTGCTGCTCGACCGTGGCTTCCGCCCCGACATGGTGCTGCCGCACGACAGCTACCTCATCAACCTCGGCTCGCCCGACGAGGAAACCCTCCTCAA
>Ga0256404_1006393_pt1 | contig 19564 bp, 31 predicted proteins | sample RumenRJG_01DNA_FD_185990 | JGI IMG/M metagenome (GOLD analysis project Ga0256404, IMG submission 185990) | Bovine rumen microbial communities from Lethbridge, Alberta, Canada - RJG_01 | ecosystem: Host-associated > Mammals > Digestive system > Stomach > Rumen | place: Canada: Alberta | collected...
TTATTCGCAAGACAGGCATTAAACGAATCGTTTATACCATTAATAATGGATATGCAGAGGAATTTGTAGAATGAAAAAACAAAAGAAAATAAATCAATTGTTTGATAGTATGGAAGTAGCAGAATATTTTCATACTTTTTTCGATATAAACAATTTTGATAATATTTTGAAAAATGGATTGAAATTAAAAAATAATTTTGATTTTAATGCGAAAGCATATTGTCAATTTAATAATTGTTCACTTAAACATTTTTTTGCTCTCATTCATACCTCCCCCCTCTCAAAAATGGTAGAAGAAGATTTTAATAAAAAATACGGTTTGAAAATATCGTTTTCTTTAATAGCACATTATATTGAAAATGATTATCTATGCAATAATTCTTGTTCTGCTTGGTTAAAACAACTTATGGAATATATACACAACAATCCACAAGCGACAGAAAAACATTGTGGGTTTGGTAATTATGAAGTAAAACCATTAAATAAACTATATCAATATAATGATTCTGTTGGTATGATAACAAAAATATCAAGTCAATTAGATTTTAATACAAGAGATAATGGATGGATTTATATTCATCAGAACATCTTATTAAAAACAGATAAACACGAATCACACACACATTGTTTAATCCGTTGGTGTAAAAAGAATCATATGGATTTTAGTTCAGATAAAAAATTAGTTAGATTAAATGAAAAAGAATTAAACGATATAAATATCAATGCTTGTTCATTCGGTCATATATTAAATAATAACGCTTTTATTGAAACCATGCAGAATGTTTCATTGAATGAAGTAAAAGAATGTTTAACTAGAAACGGATTAAATAAAATATATTTATATAATCAAAAGAATAGATTGATTAAAAGAATTGTATAATTTTTACCCCCTACCCCTTAAAATTCAAAGGTTGAAAATATGAAAAGTTTTTGATTTTTGAAAAACGTGTTTTTTAGGTTGATTGACTTTTTATTAGAAATGAATTAACCCCCTCCCCCTCATTTTTTAGACCCCCCTCCCCCTTGATTTTGGAAAATTTTTTAGGAACAATTTTTTTGCTTTCAAAAGAACGTATATTAAAATTATATTAAAGTCTAATGCGAATGATAATAGTTTTCATTCATATCAGATAAAACATTTTACAGATGCCAAACAAAAATTGTACAATGTTTTATTTCACAAGTACAAGCCAATAAAACATTTTACAAAAAAACTTTTCATTGACTTTGTGTATGTAGTATGATACAATAAATAGTAGAGGTGGATTTGTATGGTAAGAGAAAAAGTAATGACGTTTCTTGATAAGAACGGAAAAAAGCTAATTATAGGTGCTTATACTAGCTACCTAGATGTAAAACGCAGAGGAATCAATAATAATGGCAATTTTAGTCAAGATAGCATTATTGCTATGACAATGGAAAACTATTTTTGGCAAACGCTAAAAACACTTTTTGGCGAAGATGTACAAAAGACTTTTGATAAAGAAACCTTGTCAAATAAAAAGTATGATTTGTTAATCATGCAATATAACAATCTATATGATAAGTACTATAAAAACCATGAGCAGGAAATAAATAAACTTGCACAAGAGTTGCTAGAGAAAATAGATAAAAGCGTTCAAACGAAATAAAAAGATATATATTAATAAAAGCTATGATAAAATAATTTATCATAGCTTTTTATTATGTGTCTATTTTGTAAAATGTTTTATCGTAAACAAGCATTGAAATAAAACATTTTACAATCTCCATACAAACAATTTTTGTAAAATGTTTTATCTACAATACGTGTATAAAAAAGTTGTTGACAAAGAGTAGCAGATGTGCTAATATATAATGTGTAAGGAGCAAAGAGATAATAGATGTTCCGCAAGTTCTCTTAAAATTTCATAGGAGGTGTGCTTATGGATAATGAGCACGATATTCGTTCAAAGGTCTTAGACTTCATTAAAACGAATGGACGAAAACTGATTGTTTGTGGCTATGCAAGTTACTTAGACATGTACAGGAGGGAGCGTACAAAAGCGTTTAATGATAGGACGTGCAAAGAGCTTTGCATGGAGAGTTTTTTCTTTAGCGTTTTGAAAAAACACTTTGGAAATAACGTAACAAGGGAATTTGATAAAGCGACAATTTATAGCGGTAAATCAGACTTACTGATTATACACTATCAACAATTGCTATTAGATGTTCTTGATGGTCATGAGGATGAAATAAAACCTAATGCCATTTACTTCATGCAAAGTGTAGACGAAAAAATAAGACAATCATGAACGAAAGGCGGTAGGGTGAAACCTATCGCCTATTTTATTTTTTTATATGTGAATATATATTCACATATAACGATACGACTGTATAAAACATTTTACAATAAAACGCACAATGCCGATTTGTAAAATGTTTTATTACACAAGTACGATAAAAATTTTTTTATAAAAAAACTGTTGACATTCATTCATAAATATGGTATTATATAACCATCGAAAGGAAAACAAACAGAGATAGCAGAAAGGAAGATATAAATTGAGTTTTAATAAAAAATTTATTGACAAAGTTACGAACCTGTGATATACTGTTTACAGAGATAAGGAAATGAGCAATAAATGGAGGTAGATTAAAATGTCGTACACAATTGTTTATGACCGTGTTGGGTTGAAATTGGATGATGGTTCTATTATGCTTATGTGGTGTAATGGCTCTAGTAATTGTACCATGTTCGATTATACTACGAGACGTGAAATTTATGAGCGTGAGTGGTATAATTTTGACAAGGAAAATCCTGTCAAAAAACCGTATGAGTGGCGTAAGTATCTTGCAGATATTTGTGATAAGTATTTTGGGGATAATGAAAAAACTTTTCTCTATACTTCACACGAATCTGACGCTATCCCTGTTATCGACTTTTACAATGGTTTGTGGAATAGCGTTAAACGCGCACAGACTATTGAGGATTTTGTGAAAAAAGGTAATATCCTTTATATCGTTTACAATGACAAGGATAGGGCAGATTGGAATGTAACGAAAAAGGAAATTGTTATCCGTAACATTTATAATTCTGATGACTTGCGCAAGTACGTTAAACTTTGTACGGAAAATCATTACTCATTCAATATCAGTTTGAAAAATTTCAAACGAATCAAGAAATAAAAAAGCCGAATCAAGAAATAAAAAAGCGAGGAAGGAAAAATCCTTCCTCTTTCTTGTATGCGTATTAATAAAACATTTTACATAGTGCTATATTCGCTTATGGTGACTTAATTTGACTTTCCTATATAACTATACCTATTTGTGGTTACAAACGTAATACAGGCAATTCTAGGGCGTTTCAGATAGATTGTTTGAATAGTTTGTTTTCCTTTCTAGGCTTTGAAAAAACATGTTTCATGGTTTGTTCTAATACCTGCTTGGGAATGAATTTTAGAATATTGTTATTTACAAGATAAGAATAACTGTTTGTAAATTGTTGCTTAAATAATTCATTCATTTTTTTGTCAATCACATAAGAATTACCATTATCATAATTCGTTATATCAAATAAAAGTCTAGGATGATTTATGAATAAGTTATAATAAAATTCATCTATATAATCGTACATATTTTTCTCGCTAAATTTGATAAATAGCGATTTGCCTTGTATGCCTTTTTTATTAACACTTTTGATTTGACTGTCATTTAATAGCGTAAATGGTTTCATTTGTATTTCATCATAGGGATTATTCATTATATTTCTCACTCCAATCATTACTACCTATAAAATACTGTAATTATAAAATTGTAAAATGTTTTATAAAGTTTTTTCAAAAAATTTGTATTTTGTATACATAAAAAAGTTCTTGACAATGATATACTGATATGGTAATCTATAAGTGTCGAAAGGAAAAAGAAGTCAAGAAAATAAAAAAGCTATTGACAAACAAAACAAAATATGCTAATATATAAGCATAAAGAGATAAGGTTCACAGTTTTTAGGAGGTAATTGAAATGTTTGAAGCACAGTATGAAGTCGCAAAAAAAGTCAACAATGGTTATCTGTTCATCTTCTATGGGAAGCTTGAACAGATTGGTAAGCAGAAGCCATACTTTTCTGTCACGCACAATACATGGAAAGCGACGCGCAAGGGTGGACGTGATAAACGTTACGCGAATCCTGTTTTGTGTGGTGCTTGCGGTCGTGAGACGGAACGCAAATTCCCTGAACTTGCAGATTTGTTCGATTTTCATCTTAGGGATGTTGATGGCAAACCGATGCATGAGATTGCGAACGGTGCTTATTTCATCGAACACAATGAAAAAGAAGCACTTGCAAATCACTTGATGATTTCTGTTGATGAAGCAGAAAAGTTGATTGCACTTTGCAAAGGCGCAAGTCGTGAAGAGATTGAAGGTGAATTGTCAACGTACATTCACGAAAATAACCTGCATGAAGTATGGAAAGCAAAAGCAGACAATCTAATTTCTAAATATAATCTCAAAGTTCACTATGAGCGTTGGTAAGAAACGAGAGGAAGGGTAAAACCTTCCTTTTTTGATTTTTCCTATTATGTAAAATGTTTTATGTTTTGGATTGATTTGGTATAAAACATTTTACAAATTTTGATTGACAAATATTTCTATAAATGATAGGATTGTATATAGAGGTGATACAATATGTTTGATTGGAATATAGCATATAACTATGTTATGAAGATAAAATATCAGTATATGAACAAAAAGCAAATAGATAAACTAGATACATATAGTGTAGAAGATATGTGTATCTATTTAAATACAGATAAATATAATAACTTTTTGAAATGCGTAAATATCATTGTGTATGGAACATATAATTTATTCAAATATTCACTTATTAAAGGTGGAGACAATGATATATATCGTAATGAAAATTCTATTTATCGTGAAATGCGTGGTCTTACAATAGATGTAGAAAAAGATACAATTGTATTATGTCCATTTAGAAAATTTTTCAATATAGGCGAGATTGAAGAAACATATATTGATAAAATTCAATCATATTTGAAAAATGCAAAAGATGTAGAAATAACAAATAAACTAGATGGTTCACTTTTGTCTGTTAGATATTATGATAATCATTTTGTGTTAGGTGGTACAGGGTCATTAGATAAAGAACAAAATTTTAGATTGGCAGAAGCAGAAACTATGCTATCATATAATCACAAACAAATGATTATGAATAATCCTGATAAAACATTCATTTTTGAATATATTTCATTGAATGATAGGCATGTAGTTATCTATGATAAATCACAACAGGGTATTTATCTGATTGGTGTACGTAATGTCACAAATGGAATAGAATATGGATATAAGTATATTAAAAAAGAATTTTCTGATAAGTATCATATTCCTATGACACAAATAGATACAAAATCATTCAATGAAGTTATGTGTAATCGTGATACTTACAGAGGTTCAGATAAAGAGGGTTGGGTTATCACAATTGATAATCATAGATATAAACTAAAGTGTACTGATTATTTGGAATTAAGTCATATATTATCAGATGAAACATCTAGTAAAACAATTATTAAAGCTATAGCAGATGATTATTATGATGATTTGTTGGCTAAAGTTCCTACTGTATATCATACTGTTTTGAATGAAAAAGCAGAAAAAATATATACATATATGCGTATAAAACGTGATATGATATATAGATATTATGATATAGTGAAGAATATAAATAATAAATCTGATTATGGGAAGTCAGTACAAAAATTAGTACCAAAAGAATATCAAGGATATATGTTTAATTTGAAAAATCATATGCCTATTAGTTTGATAAAAACAAAAGCAGGTAGATATATAACTATGAACGAAATAGAAACATATTTACAAAAAACAAAAGATTTAACGTGATAGAGGATATATATCCTCTATTTTTTATTGTAAAATGTTTTATGATAGCAATTGTATTATGCTTGAAGGAATTTATAATGAAGTGCAGTCTTGTAGTGAACATAAAAACGCATATTAAAAAAGCAGGTGAAATTCCTGCTTTTATTTCAAAAACAAAATATACAAAAACGCTTGACAAATATTGTATCATGTGTTATTATATAATCATAGAAACAAGAATTTAAGTGTTAATGGAGGTAGTTACAAATGGAGATTTTTGATTTGCTTGAAAAAATCAATGCTATGGATAAAAACAATGATTATCTTGTAACGAAAATTGCAGGAGATTATGTGGTTGTTCGCATTAATCTTCCAACAGATGAACGTTATGATATTGCTTTTGCCAATACAGAACGTAGGTTACGCATTACACTTGAAGGAATTTATGATGAGGTAAGCCTTTTCTTTACAGTCTTTACACATGGTTACACTACCACTTAATATCATAGTGAACGTGATTAAATAAAAGCAGGTGAAATTCCTGCTTTTATTTCAAAAACAAAAAATACAAAAAGTCTTGACAAATAAAAATCTATGATATATAATAAAACAAAGAGACAAAATAAAGATTACCTACGCTGGTTAATGTTTTTAAGAAAGATTAAATCACAATAAGGAGACTTTTATGATGAATTTGCAAATTGGCGATTCTGTAGTCATTAAACCAATTAATGATTTGCCTAAAGAAGAAGAACTAAAACGAAAATATTTAGCAGACCAGATTGTTACTGTGAAAAGTATCATTAATCTTGGTAATGAACCAATAATTATGGTTTATACAGGTAAAGATGATACAACAATGGTAATTGATAAGTCATGGATTTTAACAAAAATATCTATGACTGAAGATGGAGTTTCGCTAGAGGATATTTAAGAAAAGGAGTTTTTGAAATGAGAACATTTGACGTAGATAGTTTTGTTGGTCATAAATTTGGTAAACTGACTATTGTTCGATATGTAGAGAACAAGGAAATTGGAAATCATGGTAAAACACTTGCTATGTATGAATGCGAGTGCGAGTGTGGAAATCATATTATTGTACCCTTGCAGTATCTAAAAAGTGGTAACGTAACCATGTGTAAAGACTGTAAAGAAAAGGCATATGAGAGCAAATGGATTGGACGTAGATTCGGTACGTTAACTGTCATTTCGATTGTACAAAAAGCATACTATGATGATAGTGGTAAGTTCCATAATGCAAAAATGCGTTGCAAGTGTGATTGTGGTAATATTATTGACGTATATACAGGTAATTTGAAAAATAAAAAGACTTGTGGTGTTCATTGTGGTATGAGAGCAGATAAATCACATAAATTGGATATTGTTGAACTGTAATAAAAGCAGGGTGAGGTATCCCTGCTTTTTCTATAGACTTTTTGTAAAATGTTTTATGACAAAAATTTTTCTGCCAAAAATATAAAAAACATCTTGACAAACATAGTGCTATATGCTATACTGTTTACAGAGATAAGGAAATGGAAACAAATTATATGAATTGATGGAGGTAATCAAAAATGGATAACTACTTAATGAAAGCATTTGATATTGTTGACAAACTGAACACCAATAATAGCTATAGCTATTATTTAACAAAAAATGGGGAGGAATTTCTTATTGAAAGAAGAAACAAATTTACAGGAAATATGTATAGAATTGGTAAAACAAATTCAACTTTTCTTCTTGTAAAGTTGTTAAGAACTTTTGATACCGAAAAAAAATAAAAAAGATATAAATAAATCCAATTGGGGAGAAATGTAGAATGAAATTCATTTCTCCCTATTTTGTATATGTATATACGAAATTGTAAAATGTTTTATCTTAAATATTTTTTCAAAAAAATATAAAAAAACTATTGACAAATAGTGCATAGTTTGCTATACTATAACCATAGACAGGGAACAAATAACACAAAGTCAAAAACAAAAAAAATAAAAAAGTTCTTGACAAAGCGTTCTCTATCTGATATAATAAAGACAGTTAAGAGATAAGGTTTAGAAACAGGAGGTAATTATCATGGGTTGGACTTCTTTGCACAAGGATTATGGAATGACGGTTGACGAGTTTTTTGAGAAAGAATTTGAAAGCACGGATTTCAAATTCGCCTCAAAAGGCGCACTCGTCAATATGAGTGAGTATTACAGGGCAGTTTACATTCCGTCTAAGAAACAGTACTTTGCACTCGTTTGCAGGGTACATTTTGAAAGAGATAACTATTATAACTTCTCTTACAAAGACATGGACGAGTCAGAAGAACCATACTATTACAATTGTCCTGCTCGTGTGTTGCAGATTGTTGAACAGTCTGAACCGTGCAACGAAAATGCACGTAGGTGGCGTGAGAAATGCCATAAAGTGCTTGACAAGAAGCAGGAAGTAAAATCGCTTGACTTTGGTACAGTTATTCGTTTCAAGACGAAATTTCATTTTGGTAATGAAGTTGAAGAAGATACTTTCCGTATCGTCAATGGAAATCCGTTCGGTCAACGTAAGACAAAAGGTTTACGTTCTATCCATCATGGTTTCCGTGCTAATATCCGTAATTGGAAAGGCATGGATTTTGAAATCGTCAAGCAGGATTAAAGAAAAGCAGGAAGGTGAAATATCCTTCCTGCTTTTTAGTTTGTATATGTAGATAACGTTTTCTTTTAGGCTTTTTCAGATAACAGGTATAACTATATTCGTTTTGATACTATAACACCTTACAAGCTAAATGCGTTAGCGTATGAGTGTTTTAGTTTTGATAGTGATGTTGTTCATGATGAACATATATGAGATAAAACATTTTACAAAAAAAACAATTTGTCGATTTTATAAAAAAGTACTTGACAAATTGCACATAGTTTGCTATACTATAACCATAGAGATAAACAGACGCTATTGAAGAAAGGTTCGTGAGCACAATGAAAATGACGAAAGAACTTTTTGAAGAACAGGTAAGTGTAGCGAACGAGGTTTATGTTTCATTCTATCACCTTTATCCCGATACGTATAAGGATGAATTAGAGCACTTGAAAGAAGAATTGAAAAATCCAAATAAATCTACTGTCAAGGATGGTGTATTATATTGGATTCTTCCAAACGAAATGCGTATTGTTCCAATGGATGTAGCAGGTTTCTACTATACTAAAATGCACGGAAATATTGATTTAGTCAAACATAGCAGGGCATTGAAAAAGGCTAATGAGGAATTTATTAAATCCTATCGTGAGCAAATGAAAGATTATGAACCAAGCGAAGAAGAAAAAATGGAAATGCGTGATGCGTTTGGTGAAGGTGAAGAAGTGATTGATGTTTTTACAGGAAAAGTTACAAAATTGTAATAAATAAAAAGAGTGAGAATTAAATTCTCACTCTTTTTATTCCTAAAATTAAGTTAATTGTTTTTTAGGTTGATTGACTAATTTTTAATTTGACAACGAATAAAACATTTTACAAATTATTGAAAAAAATTTTTCAAAACTGTTATATAGTTTGACTTTTTGACTATTTAATCAATGGAAAAAGAAAATAGTATTTAATAATTAAAGAGGTAATAAAATATGTTTGGTTTAATTCCTTTTGAAAACAAAGATATGGACAGTATTTTCAATGATAATTTTTTTGATGGATTTAAGTTCCCTCAAATTCGTCAAGACATGAAATGTAATGTAGAAGATACAGAAAAGTCTTATATTGTAACTGCGGAGGTTGCAGGTTTTAATAAGGATGATATTAAGGTTTCTACAAAAGACGATGTAATTACAATCGTTGCAGAACAAAAGACGGAAGAAAAAAATGATAAGAAATATCTATGCCGTGAACGTAGTTATAGTAAGGTTTCTCGTAGTTTCAGACTTCCTAATATGAACAAACAGACAATTAAAGCAGGTCTAAAAGATGGTATCTTGACCATTACTATTGATAAAGATGCAAAACAGGAAGATAAGTATATTACAATCGAATAATATACTATAAATGAATAGTAACTATAATAAATAAGTTATAAAATACAAAAGAGACTTGAAAAACAGTCTCTTTTTTGTTATAATATCACAGTATGATAATTTATTTATTGTGTTGATATTACATAGGTGGTAGGTGATGAATATGGTTAATTTAATTCAACAAACGAATAAACATATGAGTTTGCGAGAATGTGGTGGTTTAGCTAAGATAGCGAGTAAATATAAATCTTCTATCGTAGTAATGAATAACAAAAATTCTGCAAATGCAAAAAGTATGTTAAATGTAGTTCAACTGTGTATTAATGCTAATCAAACATTGTTAATTAACATTAATGGTGAAGATGAACAATTTGCATACAATGATATTAAAAAGTTTTTACGCGAATTATAATTGAAAACGTGAAAACGGATAATGCAAAAGAAGCATTATCCGTATGATGTAAATGGGAATATGCAAGGTGCATATCTTTTTTTATACTTTTTTGTAAAATGTTTTATTCAATATCTATAAAACATTTTACAAAAAAGTATATGAGCTAGAAAAAGACAATTATTCATAAATATATGAATATGTTATTTATATAAAAACGATAAAAAAGGTGATAAAAATGATAAATGGTATAAAGGAGGTATTGGAATCCTCTAAAGGAATATGGCGTGAAGATTATATGGACGTTTTTTATAATATAAAAGAAAAAAAAGTGTTCTATGTAATTTTGCCATTAAGTAATATGTATAAACATTTTTATAATATTCGTGAATTTGTTAATCTAAATACAGTATTTGTAACTACTATATATTCAGAATATAAATTCGATGAAACAGTTTTAGAAAAACTTGTTAATAAGGCAGTTACAGATTTTTTGAATATTCATAAATAAAACAAAAGGATAACTAAATTTAGTTATCCTTTTTTATATTCCTTGGTATTTTACAAGAGGAATAAGTATTTTGTTTTGCAATAATTGTAAATATTTACTTACAAATTGTTCTATATTTTGTTGATTATGAAATACAATTTGTTGATTATGAAAATCATATTCTCCACCATGCTTATGTATCATATTGTCTAACCGATTTTCAGAAAGAATATTATATCTACACATATTTTTTCCAAATAATAAATTGTAATGGATAGAATATTTATTATTATCTTTTTGATATTGTATTAAATTGAATTTCATAGATACAAAATTCATATATTCAACAATTCGATTCGTACATATATTTATTTCGTTTTCCGTATATGTTTTAAATCTTGTTGGTTTTGTTTGTTTTGATACATAATATTGAATAGAATAATTTTTCATAATGTTATCCTCCATTTATATTGTATCATGTTTTGTGTATATATGCAAATCAACATTTTTGTAAAATGTTTTATATAAAGAAAAAAATATAAAAAAGTACTTGACAAAAAATGTACTGTTTGATATAATAAAGACAGTTAAGAGATAGATAACCAATAAGTTCATAGGAGGAATTGAAAATGGATTTTGAAAAACTTGATAAAGAAAGCTACGATAAAGGTGTAGTAATTGCTAAAGAAATTAGCAATACGTTGAATAGTAGCATGTCGAGTCAACAAAATAATTTTATGAAAGGATTTAACGAAACTTTACGCCGTGACCATCGTTCCTTACAGTATGACGAAATTATGCTTTTCGTCAAGGCAATTGGAATGTTTGCAGAGTGTGGAACGGACGCTCGTAATGAGCAGGCTGTAAAACTTGCTCGTGTTATGAGCGATGCAGTAAAAAAAGAATATGGGATTGAAATCGAAGATTTGTAACGTAAAAGAGGACGTGAAACAAAACGTCCTCTTTTACACTATACGTATAATGTAAAATGTTTTATATGTGTATTGATAAAACATTTTACATATTGACTTTGAAACATATATTTTGTATAACGTCAAAATTATATATTTAATGGATGGAATAAAAAATGGAAGGTAAATTGTTAGCTACAAAAACAATTAATAATGATACATATTATGTGTATGGTTGTATTGTGAAAAAGAAACATCAATCTCCATATTTGTCTATCACTCATGAAAGATATAACGATGATGAATTAGTGAGTTTCGGTTTTTGTGGAAAAAATATACAAAATATTGTTGTATCCTTGTGTGATATATATAAATATCATGGTAGAAATATTAAAGATGGCAGACCATTATATATCATGCAAAAAATCCGTATGTATGAAAATGATACTAATATTTTCAAAAATTATATGGAAGTATCATATATCAAGGAGTTTGCAAATAATTTGGAAATAGACTATCAAGATACATTGTATTTGATAAAGAATATAAATAATAAAGAAGATTTACAATTATATATCAAAGAGCATAAATTAGATATAATGTGGGAAAACAATATCACTCGCATTTTGGATAAATATAAATTACCTACTATTATTGAATAAATTTTGTTGAAACTATTGACAAAATTATTGAAATGTGATACGATATATATGTAAAAAGAAAGAAATGAAGAACAAATCAAATTCCACAAAAAGCAAAAAAGATGTTGACAAAATAAAATTAATATGGTATAATAAATATACAAAGAAAAACTTTGAAATTGTATAACGCAAAAACAAGTGAGTAGGCTTGAACCACCTATTAAGTATGCAAACAGGTTTCTTTACCGATTGTACGCTCACCTCCAATTTGCGACAAAAGGCGAACTAAGTAATGTAGTAATACGTGAACGGTTACTGTTGCATAAATCACAGGCGTTATCTTACTTATAATTGTTTATCTCTCGCATTGACCGCCACCATAAATATGGTAGGCGGTTTTTGCGTTATATATGAAATAACGCTTGTTTTTTTGTTACTTATATATTATAATGATTAAAGGTGATACTATGCGAAGAAGTTTCAGACCAAAATTTATATATACAGATGACTTATACAATACGAACAAACATATTATAGCAGGTATAGATTTATCTTGTGGGCATTGTTCTGAACAGGAAACAGGAATACAATGTTTACAAAATTTATATAAATTGACACCATTTACATTTCAAAATAATCCATACACTTTACAACCATACGAAAAAACAAATTTTTATAATCAGAAAAATAGAATATTATATAAGCCTATATTTGGATTTGATAGTAGACAAATTCATTATGTTAGTAATCAAATGCAAATATGGAAACGCAAACAATATAATATAACATTTTACTATATGATTGGTGCAGATGAATCTATATATAATTATTACAATAAGAACATAAATAAGTTTCCTAGAGAACTTTTTTTATCGCAAACATTTTACAAAGAACGATACCCTGAACTAGTTACTGCATGGAGTAATTGCGATTTTGGGATTATGGGAACGAAAGAATATTTGCGAAATATAGTAGATATATATACATCATTCAAACAAAAAGATATTGTTATATGTTATGGATATACAAACAATAAAGTAAAATATGACGGATTAGTATTTTTTATACGTTCGATGTTATCTCAATCCATAGAAAAAAAACAAAAAGAACTAGATGAAATTAATTATGAATTGCATATTAAAACAGAAGATTTGAATATACGAGGTATTTTAGATAATATAGGTATTAAATATAGTAATGATATAAATGCTATATATGCAGATGATGAACATAAAAAAATACTATGGTTTGTTAATATTAATACAAATAAACAATGGTATTCTTTATGGTATTCATATGAACAATTAAGAGAAATGGAGTATATATATGGAAGCAATTAGTATTAATCATAGTGCTTTAGAAACAAATATTATAAAAGAAAAACATATATCAAAAATAAAACGGATACAAAATGGTTATTATTTTTCAGAAATATATATTAACCGTTATCAATTGATTATCAATATTCGTGGAATAAAATATTTTATATGGTTTATGGAACAATTTAGACACTATCCTCATTCAACTTTTCGTTCTATGGATAGTTTTTATACTATACGTATATTTAGAAAAAAACAGAATAGAGAACGTAAAAACAGGGATTGGCTATGGTATAAAAAATATGATAGCGTTAAATTCGACATAGATAAATTTTGTAAAGATGTATTCCCTAGATTTACAAATTCTAGGATAAATTTTTCCTCTATAGATTTATTTGAAATATTCTATTTATATATTCCAAATTGGTATAAAAATAATTTTATTACTTGCCGTAGCAAGGCAAAAAGATTGTTTTTTGGATTGTAAAATGTTTTATGGAACGTTTGCATAGCGTTCCATTTTTTGATATAATTATTCAATGGAGGGTAGTATAATGAAAAAAAATATGATATTACCATTTGTTGATTATTCTTCTTTACATTTAGACAAAGTATTTACAAGAATATATTATATCAATAGGAATACAGATGTTTCATATAGTTATATTTCATCAGATAATCAATATATCAGTAAACAGAAAGGTTATATGATAACACACGTTAGATATGGAGATATAATTTTTTTTATAAAACTAAATATTTATTTATATTCTCGTATTATTCCGCATTGTGATATAATGTATTTTATTGTACAAGGATTTAGAATAAAGAAATATAATACTAAAACAAAACGTATAGTATACGATAAAGAAGAAAAAATACAGAGTAGATATTCATTTGGTTCTAACTATAATAAGAATAATTTGAATTATGAAAGTACAGAAGAATGTATCAGTAATAATTTTTCTTTGTATTTGCAAAAACTGTTTACTTTAGGTAATTATCATAAGTGTGCTAAACAATGGAAAAATATTTTTGAAATGAATAATATAGATGAAAAGGAAAGTTTCTTTTTAACTTATATTGTTATTCCTATGATGTATGATAAAGTATATCAGACGGATTTTTATTGTAAAATGTTTCGTGAGACATTTTTGTATCGTGGTTTATAAAAAAATTTTTGATTTACTATTGACTTCTTGTTTTACCTATGCTATACTATATACAGAGTTAAGGTTCAGAGACCAATAGGAGGTAATTAATCATGATGGACATCAAGACTGGAGATTATGTCACGTTGAAATCAGTAGAGGAGGTAAAACATCTCTATAAGTCTTGGGATGTGACAAGTAACGGAAGCGTAATCACAAATACAGATTGTTTCTCAACTGATATGTTAGACGCAATGGGAACTTCTAATAAGTATAGAGTATTAGAAGCAAATCGATATGGTGTTTGGATTGACAAAGAAGGCAAAATGTGGGGCTTTGACGAAATGTGTATTAAAGATGTATATAGATTAACAAAAGTAAATAAATAAGGAGGTATTAAAGAGAACCGTGCAGGATATTCCCTATCCGCACGGTTTTTATAATGCCTTTATCGAATAAAACATTTTACAAATAAAAATGGATGGGGCAAATTGTAAAATGTTTTGTGAGACGTTTCTATATCATGGTCTATAAAAAAAATTTTGATTTACTATTGACTTTTCATTCTACCTGTGCTATACTATATACAGAATTAAGGAAATGGTTCAGAGTTATGGAGGGTAATAATCATGATGAAGAAACTTGTTTGGCACAATCGTCCTTGTTCCAATGGCTATGTTATCAACGCTACGTCTGATTATACAGACGTAGCGTTGATGGTTGAAATTCCGAAAGGAACAGATTACGACAAGTTCCATGAGCTTGTCGATAACAAGGTATTCCGTTACCTTGTTGACGTTCACAATGCTATTGTGAATGAAACCAAAGGGTTTGATGGATTATTCCATAACATTAGCATTAGTGGCAGTTTGGTCTGCCACAATCTTTACAAGAGTTATTGTTCTGGTGTAGTGTCTTAATATAAATCCTGTATGGAGTAAACTCCATACAGGATTTTTAGTATTCACGAATATTGTAAAATGTTTTATATGTCAAAAAAAATATATAAAAAATCTATTGACAAATATATTGATATGTGTTACTATATAAGTGTCGAAAGGCAATAGATACAGTTCAAGAAAAAATAAAAAAGTTCTTGACAAAGTATCTATGATGTGGTAATATATAAGCATAGAGAAAAGGTTCAAGGTTTTTAGGAGGTAATTGAAATGGAAAAGGTTTATGTGATTTATGAAAATGTTGAAAAAATTGATGAAGCTATGCAGGAAGCGTATCCTATGTACGATTGTACATATATTGAACCAGAACTTTATCTGAACGTGTTTTTCAACACGAAAGAAGAAGCAGAAAAAGTCAAAAATGATTTAGACAAAGAACATAGTGGTAAGTTCTTTGTCAGCGAGTTTGTATCATATCAAACTTTTTTGAGAGGAGATTTTTAAAAAATAACAGGTGTTCTTATAAATCCTGTATGGAATAAAATCCATACAGGATTTTTTGTATACATATAAATTGTAAAATGTTTTATAAAGATACTTAATTGAAAAATTTTTTCTTTTTTTATAAAAAAAGTGTTGACAAATAGATTGAAGTATGGTATTATATAACCATCGAAAGGAAAACAACAGGTTTTAATGGAGGTAAGTACAATGAAGATTGAAGAAATGAATGAAGAACAGATTGCTATTTATCGTCAAATTCGTGATAAGCGTTGGGAGCTTTATAAGGCGAGAACGCGCAAAAAGCATGAGCGTGACCAATGGTTTAAGGATATGGCGTTGGGAACGATTGTAGCTTTAGGTTGTATCAATGATTGGGATTATACTATCGACAAGATTGTCGAAGCGATTGGTTGGTAAAAAAATTCAAAAAAAGTATTGACAAACAACAATGGATATGCTACAATAAAGACAAGATGAAACAAGGGAATGGAGGTAAGAAAAATGAAACGTATGAATGAACCGTAGCGATAAAAAACATCTTGACAAAACTTTTATTATATGATATACTAAAATCAAACGAAAGGACAGATAGAAATGAAAAAAATATTTGAAGGTCTGTAGCGATAAAAATACTTCATGAAAAATTTATATTAAATGCCATAGCCCTTATGGGGTACAATCAACAGGATTGTTAACATCTATAATATAAAGAAGGGATTTGATACCGTTGGGCTAATTACACTTGCCTAATACACTATGGGAAACACCGCACCTATAGGTCTAGTTTGTCTGATTGCTAATTGGTGAGCAAGGTTAGCAGATACAAACGAGCTAGATGGGTAATGAAAAATTCAAAAAAAGTGTTGACAATCAGCACTTGATATGATATACTGTAGATATAGTAAAGGAAAGGACTGATACCGATGTTTTAATTTGAGCCGAGCACCTTCGGGGTCTAATCGACTGTTGCGGGATTGGCGGTTCTCGTGCTAAAGGTTGGTTAGATTAAATAAGAGTTGGTTGTAGTTAGGAAGAAGGTAAAAGTATATGAAGAAAGTATACAACAAACCGTAGCGTAGCCAATATAAACCATATTGAATTTATTTATATAATGCCGAGTTTCTTCTAGTGTTAGCGTGTATAACAATCTTGAAAGGAATGAGTACAATGTAGTAAGTAAAATTTATATAAATTAAATTTAGACTTATTATAAAATCATAAAAATAACCGTGTAGGACATTCCCTGTCCGCACGGTTTTTATATTATATCTATAGTATAAAACATTTTACAATTTCTGTTCTTGTATAAAATGTTTTATATCATAAATCTATGATATAGTATATGTAGTGAAAGAGAGGTATATAAATAATGGAAATTGTATTTGGATTTGTTCTAGGTATTGCCATTGGAGCAAAAATTTTTTTCGTAATTTATAAAAATGATATTGACAAAATAAATGATAAGTGGTAATATATAACCATAGAGAGAAGTTCAAAACAGTTAACAGGAGGTTTTTACAATGAAAGGTGCTTATATCGCTATGTATCGTCGTGTGAACGGTGGCATGGAAAAACGTGTTGATTGCAAATTTGCAATCGAAAAAGATGGTAAATATATCATTGATGGTGTGTTTCTTGGTTATCCGTTACTCATTACAGAAATTCCAAAAAATCTTTTAGGTCGTTGGATTTTCGATGAAGATAATTCAACGTGGACAGATGAAAGTGAAGGGATTTATCCACAAGAAAACAATATGTTTGAGTATTGTTTGGCAGAAGTCATTTGATAAATAACGCTAGTGGTTATAAAAACAATCACTAGCGTTATTTATATTTTTGATACAAAAAATATGGCAGGTGATATTAAATGGAAACTACAAAAGATGAATTAAAAAACATAACTAATCAACTAGATAAGGCATGGGAACAATTAAGTTATGTTCGTGGTCAATATGAAGTGTATGAGCGTAACAATGATATAGAAAAAATGACTAGCCTAAAGGATAAGGCTAGGTGGTATGACGGCGTTTATTACGGTCTGTTGCTTGCTCTAGCGCATTATCAAATGTATGGCATATATAACCATTACTTGAATGTTTACAATGCAAATAAACCGTTTACTAGCGCGTATACACAGGGCATGATAAATGCAAAGAGAAATTTATAAGTTCATAAAACATTTTACAGTTATCATGTGCCATCACGATTTGTAAAATGTTTTATTTTTATAATTGTTTTTGTATACATAAAAAAATAGTTGACAGAAATACATATGTATGGTATTATATAAGTGTCGAAAGGGAACAAACAAAGTCAAGTAAAAAAATAAAAAATCTCTTGACAAATAAAGCAATCTATGGTAATATATAACCATAGAGAGAAATAAAGGTTCACACAAACGAAAGGAAGTAATCACAATGGATAATACGGTTGTTGTTTATGGAAAAGGTCGTTTTTTCATGACTGATTATGATAATTACGGTAGCGCGGAAAATGAAATTCCTGCAAAAGAAGTAATGGAGCTTTACCCTGAAGGTTGGGAAAAATTGCAGGAAATTATTGAAACCGATAAACATGAAGTTTTCAATATTTTCAAAGAACAGACTGGCGCAACATCTGTTGACTTTGAAATGGATAATGACGGGAATACGAAACTCATTTTTGTTTTCGATAACAAAGTGGACGAAAACAAGGCGAAAGAACTTCTTGAATACACAATTGGACAGTATTCTGATGGTTGGGGCGAGGGTTTGGAACAAGAAGAACTGTATACGGAAACTGAAACGTATACAGAAACGGAAGAAGATGAAGAAGGCGAGGAATACGAGGAAGAATATGAGACAGAATACATTCTCACATTTCATCTTTGGGAATCCGATACGAAATATTCCTACACAATCAAGTAAAACAAGAAATTGAATGAGAGAGGGCGAAAGCCCTCTTTTAATTTGTTGCAAAATTTTACTCATTAATTTTTAAGGTTGATTGACGATTTTTTGAATTTGTAAAATGTTTTATAATTGAATTTTGTTTTTATAAAACATTTTACAATACAGACTTTTTAATATGAATTTTTTCATAACATCATTGACAAGATTTTTTGTATATGGTATAATGCAAATAAGGAGATAAGATGGAGGTAAATTAAAATGGAAAGACAAATTATTAATGTAAATGATGTGGTTAAAATTTACCTTGACAATACAGAACAATATGGACGGAATACAAATGTATCTATGTTCCCTATTTTCAAAAACTATAGTATGGTTTTTGATAGAGATAGTTTGAACGAAACAAATTTTGGAATATGGATGAAAGAAGTACATATTAATATGATACAGATTGACATGGATTATTATCCTGTTAATGATAATGTAATTGCAGATACGCAAAAAAGTGTAGATAAATTTATTTCATTT
>Ga0256404_1006396_pt1 | contig 19555 bp, 12 predicted proteins | sample RumenRJG_01DNA_FD_185990 | JGI IMG/M metagenome (GOLD analysis project Ga0256404, IMG submission 185990) | Bovine rumen microbial communities from Lethbridge, Alberta, Canada - RJG_01 | ecosystem: Host-associated > Mammals > Digestive system > Stomach > Rumen | place: Canada: Alberta | collected...
ACTTCTGTTTTATGGATGAGACAATCCGCCGAAGAATCTACAACAAAAACAATTTTAAGTATTGAAAATAAATATCGTGAAGATCTTGAAGCAGCAGGAATTACTGGAAAAGAAGAATTGATTGAATATGCAAATATTTATTTTAAAGACGAGATGAATAGACTTAATAATTCGCTTTTAGTCAACTCAATTGTTCAACTTTTCTTAGTTGCCATAGCAACAATTCTTCTCTTCAATATTTATTCCATCATGCAAAAACGTGAAAAGAAAATTCAGCTTGAGAAATTAAAAGCTGAAGAAAGCAGCAAAGCAAAAAGTTCATTCCTTTCAAATATGTCTCACGACATCCGTACACCAATGAATGCTATTGTAGGTTACACTGCTTTAGCAAAAAAAGAAAAGAATTTATCGCCTGAAGTTTCTGATTATTTAACAAAAATAGAGAACAGCAGCCAACACTTACTTTCACTTATTAATGATATTTTAGATATGAGTCGTATTGAAAGTGGTAAATTTGAACTAGATTTAACTGAAACAAATCTCTCTCAAACACTTCAAGAAATTTATGATATCTTCGTAACACAAATGAACGGCAAAAACATCGAATATACTGTCGACACTTCTTCTATTAAAAATAAATATGTTTTATGCGACAAAAAGAGGTTAAATAGAATCCTTCTTAATTTAATTTCTAATGCTTACAAATTTACTCCTGAAGGCGGTAAAGTTAGTGTCGTTCTTAATGAAATTAATACACAAGAAAATAGCGCAACTTATGAAATAAGAGTTAAAGACACCGGTATTGGCATGAGTCAAGAATTTGTTAAAAATGTCTTTAACGCTTTTGAAAGAGAAAGAGATAAAACAGTTAAAGAGATTCAAGGTAGTGGACTAGGCATGTCAATTGCAAAGAACCTTGTTGACTTAATGGGAGGTCAAATTGAGGTTCTTACCGAAAAAGGTAAAGGAACAGAATTCATCATTACTTTAACTTTTGAATTTGCAAAAGATATTGAAGAGACTAAAGAAAAAACTATTAACGAAGAAAAAACTTCAACTATCTCTTTTAAGGGAATGCGTTTACTTCTTGTTGATGATAATGAAATTAACCGAGAAATCGCAAGTTTAATTCTTGCTGATCAAGGATTTGAAATCGAAGAAGCTGAAAATGGTGAGGAAGCATTTAATAAAGTTAAAAATAATCCAGTTGGGTATTACCAAATTGTTTTAATGGATGTTATGATGCCAGTTATGAATGGCTATGATGCTTCTAGAAATATAAGGTCTTTAGAAGGCGAATATTACCAAAATCTTCCAATTATTGCCTTAAGCGCTAATGCATTCAACGAAGATATTGAAGATTCAAAGCAAGCAGGAATGAATGCTCATTTAAGCAAACCAATTGATGTGCAAAAGCTTATCTCAACTTTAACTGACTTGCTTTCAAACAAATAAAACACAGCTCCCCTTAAACAAAGTGTAACAATGATGTTTTTAGAAACAAGTTTTTTTAGACTAACATTTTCCTTATGCTATCATTAAAATATACACAATAGGAGGACAAAATACATGTGTTTATCATTTTTAAAAAGCCTCTTCAGTAAAGATAATGGATCCTCTCAACAAGCACCAAGAGAAGAACCAAAGCAAGCTAGAGCAGCTGATCCAAACGTCGCTACTTTTAGATTCAACAAAATTCCTGAATCATTAAGCGAATTAAAAGCCTTGCCTGAAGCACGACTTGACACCCCATTTAAAGCAGCAGCTTTAACTATGCTTGCTTTATGTGCTTATCCGAAAAATAAAGACGCAGCACTTGAGATGTTAGAGTTCTTAAAAGGTCCTGCTGGAATGAGCAACTACGAAAAACAATTCATTAAAGACAGATTTATGGACAAAGGAAAATACATCCCTTATTCATATTTTGAAGGTGCTAGCCCAGCAAATAATTACAAACCAAGCGAACCATTTACTTTAACAATTAAAGCAGGTGCACACGCATATGATTCACAAGGCTATGTCACTCTTGAATTAAGATCAAGTGGAGCTGATAGCCCAAGACAAATTAGACTTCGTAAGAAAGAAAGCACTGGCGAATATTTCTTAAATGAACAATTCGTCATGGTCGGAATCAGAGAAGCAAAAGAAAACGATCCTTGGGCATAATATCAAGGATAATTAAATTCAATCAAAAAGGCTGCAAATTGCAGCTTTTTTCGTTTAAATTGCTAAATTTACTATAAACTCAAAATAGTTTTAATTATGTCCTTCTGCTTTTTCTTTCTCTAGATACATTAACGCAGTTTCTGTAATTTTGTCGTAGCTTTTAATAAAAGCTTCAACAACTCGAGGTGAAAATTGAGTGCCACTATTATTTACAATTTCATTATATGCATCTTCAATTCCCCAAGGTTCTTTGTAACATCTTCTGCTAATCAAGGCATCAAAAACATCTGCAACGCTGGTAATTTGAGCTTCAATTGGAATTTCATCACCCTTTAAGCCATGAACGTATCCTTTGCCATCCCGTCTTTCATGATGGTATAAAGCAATCTTTGCGCCAGTTTCCATAATATCACCAGGAACATCATTTAAAATTTGCGCCCCAAACACAACATGGTCTTGCATGATTTTTCTTTCTTCGTCATTAAATCTTCCAGGTTTATGTAAAACACTATCTGGAATTAAAATCTTACCAATATCATGAAGAGTCGATGCGACCTTAATTGTATGAACTTTTTCTTCATCAAATCCTAAAGTCTCAGCAAGAATTTCGCTATATGTACTCACTCTTCTAACATGATATCCAGATTCACCTGACTTATTAGAAACAACAGTTGCAAAATTTTCAGTTAAACTATCTGATTGCAAAACCAAAGTTTTATTTAATTCGCGCAATTCACCAATGAGATTTTGAATATTCTCGCCCATTGTGTTAATTGATTGAGCTTGGTCTGTAAGTTCATCATTTCCTTTTAACGGAAGTCTAGTTGAATAATTACCGCCGCTAATATCTTGAGCAGCCTTACTGGCCTCTTTAATTCTTTTAATTTCTCTTGCAGAAAGTAAAACTGCAACTAATGAAGCAAGAATGGCAGAAACTAAAACAATAATAACTGTCGTTAGAGTACCTTCTGATTTAATATCATCGATTGCTTTATGATTGATAAATGTTGTGTAAGTCCATCCTTTTTTGCCATCAACTACTTTTTTAGCTGTAAAATTCCCTTTATTTGTTGTGCCAACTTCTAACTCATTTATTTTAGAAAATACTTCCTTATCGACTTCTTCAAGTCCACTTCCTAAAGATAATATAACGTTTCCGTTAGCATCTTGAAGAACCATGCCTTCATTTGTATATTGCGTGTCAGTAACTGCACTCAAAAAGGCCTTTCTATCAAATGAATATTCAACAAAGCCAACAACTTTCATATCAAAGTTATCAGTTACGCCAAAATTAATTAATGCTTTCCAAACGTATAACTCTTCTACACCATCATTAGTAGTAAAAAACCACAAAGATGTGCCAGGATGCTTTAATAAAAGATCATATTTTTCTTCAGTGAATTCAATTTTACTATCGCGAACATTAAATAATCTAGAAAGAATAGGCTCATCAACGTATGGCGAATACATATTTGCTGTTTTAATTGTACTGTCGCTAACAAGCAAATAATCCATTGCTCCAATGATTGTAGAGCCATCTCCTGAAATACCAGATCCACTTAACGCTGTTCTAATCTTTTTGTTAGCCGCTTCGTCTACTTCAACTTTTTCAATTGAATTAGCAAAATCAGTATTATATCCAATTTGATTTGCCAAAAGGTTCATCGATGTTTCAACTGAATCAATTGAGTTTTCTAGGGATAACCATGCGTTATTTGTAACGTTTTCTAAAGAATTTTTGGCAGATTGTTGCGCAACATTTGAGAATGTTAATGAAAGAAAGATGCCTAAAGTTGATACAGCAACTCCAATAGTAATTGCTGATAGTAAGGCAAGTTTTGCTCTAATTGGGAAACGTAACTTTTTTCTCATAAATATTGTTAAAATTATATAACAAAATGATACAATAACCTTATGAAAAAAATTAGATGTTTGTTTTTTCTAGCTCCTCTTATCCTTGCAGCTTGTCAAGGTACACAAGAAAATGGCAAAAATAATGGTCAAAACGAAAACGAAAACTGCATCATTAAAGAGAATACGACCATTAACTTTCTTTGCATGGCAGCTAAAGATTACCATAAAGACCTTGTAAAAATGCTAGACTCATTCCACGAAAAAGAGCCTCATGTAACAGTTAATCTTTATAATCCTCAAGGTAGTGGCAACTACAACATGATTGAAAAATACATTATCGCTGGATTCTTTAAAGAAGATTATCCAGACCTAGCTCAATGTTATCCTGATAATGTTGTTAAATATTTAGCTCAAGGATATGCTGTTAATCTTGATCCATATTTAGAAAACGAAACTTATGGATTAACTAACGAAGAAAACGCAGACTACATTTCTTCTTTTATTAATGAAGGAAAAGGCTATGCAGTTAAAGGCACTTATTCCCTTCCGTTTTGTAAATCAACAGAACTTCTTTACTACAATGCTTCACTTCTTTTAGGTATTGATTTATCTTCAATTGATTCATCAATAAACGCAGGGAAGCCACTTGATGAAGAATATTTAAACAATCTAAATTGGGAAGATCTTTTTGAAAAACTTTGCCCTGCTCTATATACATATAACGAAAATCTTCCTATAGACCAAAAATTATTTAACACTAGTAAGAAACATGCCATTTTCACTTACGATTCTGATGAAAACTGTTTTATTACTTTAGCAAAACAATACGGGTACGGATACACAAGTATTGATGAAAACGGAAAAGGTTCAATTGATTTTAATAATGAAGGAATGAAAAAAATAGTCTCCAGACTTAAAAACGCTAAAGATAAAGGTTATTTTCACACTAAAGGTAGTTTTGGAGATTATGTTTCTGAATTATTCACAACTGGCCAAGCACTTTTTACTATTTCATCAACAGCAGGATTAGCCTATAACTACAATTGGAATTCACCTTTTAGAATTGGTGTTGGAAAAATACCTACTCCTAAAGGAAGTCACGAATATTTATCGATTAACCAAGGCCCTTCTATTTGTATTCTTAATCACGATGATGAAAATAGAAAACTTGCATCTTACTTACTTTGGAAGCATATGACTTCTTCTGAAAATTCTTCTAATTGGTCGCTTGCAACAGGATATATGGCAATCCGCCAAAGTTCTTATAGCACTCCTGAATATATTGATGAAATTAATTTCAATGACAAAGAAGATATATATCAAACTTACGTTTCGGATAACTTAAAAAGAACAATTGAAGTTCAAAATAATTTATTCAACACACCTGTTTTTAGGGGCTCAAGCAACGCTAGAACAAATGTTGGTTTATTAACTAAGGAAGCATTAAACGCTGAAAAACTTGATGAAAAAATTGATGATTTATTCTCCCGTTACCAACAAGACACTTTAAATTATCTACAAACTAAATAAGTAAAAAACTTAAAAGAATCCTCAATATGCTTTGAGGATTTTAAATTTAATGGGGGTTTTGCAGGCTTTTTGCAATTATTTGACTCTAAGACAAAGGGTATTCCTTATATTTATTCTATTTTTTTATAGACTTAAAAGTAGATTTAAATCATAATTAAATTATGATTGAAAGTGAAGAATATCAAATATTAATAGGGTGTCATGATAATCATACTCATAGTGAATTTGTTAAAAATTTTGAATTGAGCAATGTTGTGTCTAAGTTCTTTAATCGATTTGAAATTGACTTTACTATTCATACAATGGTTGGCGGATATCTATATAACAATGGGGATTTTGCCATTGAAAATGGCCTTGTAATTCATGTTATTGGTGCACCTGAAGAGCAAATCATTAGACTAGCAAAGGCTGTGTCTATGTATATGAATCAAGAAGCAGCATTAGTTATCAAAAACAAATTGGAGTACAAAATCATATAGTTATGGAAGATATTAATTTTAATCAAGGTGTTAAGTACGAAATATTTATCGGCATAAAAGATAAGGATTCTTACGAAGAAATTTTGAGCATTGAAGATTTTAAAGAAATCTTATGCGAAATTTGTTTTCAAAAAGAAATAAATTTCTCTTTAATTACACAGCTTGGCGGCTATAAACATGGCAAAGGCTATACAACAGAAACAAGTTTAAGAATCGTTTTAATCGGTGTTAACGAACAAGAAGTAAATCAACTTAGCGAGGCGCTAAAAAAGAAAATTAATACGGATGCTGTGCTAATATCAAAATCAAATATTGAATATGCTTTTGTTTAATTAATTAGAGCGCTCATAATAAAGTACACAAATAGGCCATCAAAGATGACCTATTTTTAATTAAACTGATGCACGTTGTTATTGTTTTTGTAATTCTAAACTATTCAGAAGTTATAAAAGAAAGCACTTCTTCTTTAGTCTTAGTAATCTGTTCATCTCGAGTAATTGTTGGCGTGCCATCCCCTCTTTGATTTCCGTAATCACCAAAATAAGAATGGATGCCACCTTCAATCACTACTTCTTTATATCCACTTGGAAAATTAGATTTGTTTTTCTCATATTCTTTTTTATTTAAAACAGTGTCATTTGACCCATAAATGCTCAAACATTTATAATCATCATTCAATTCCTTATTGGCGTAAGATGCTAAGAAAATAATTCCTTTATAAGAATACTTTGTGTCTTTTAAATATAAAGCTGCAGTTGTTCCTCCTAGTGAATGTCCCATGAGATATACATTTTTATATTCTTTTACGTTAACAACTTTATCAGCCCCCTTTATATTTAATAAAGGAAAATATAAAGGCATTTTTAATAAGAAAACATCGATTCCTTGGTGAGAAATTTCGCTACAAAGTTGTGCATAAGATGCATCTTCAACTTTTCCTCCGCTATAGAAAATAATGGCGTTTTCGTTATTTTCAATATTATCAAACTCATACCAATGTTGAGCATTTTTAAAGTTTACTACTGAATCATTTTCTAAATAACTTCTTGCAGTATCACTTGCTCTATAATTAAAAGCAAAATAAGTTAATATAAAACATACACTAAGTACAATCGATGACAAAGGAATCGTAACAGCCTTAAAAAGAATACTAAGTTTCTTTTTTCTATTAATTAATAAGACGATTAAAACCGATAAACCAATGGCTAAAACTAAACCACCTATACAAATTAAAGCGTATTTCATGGTTAGAAATCATATATGAAAAACGCTTAAATGCAATTATATAAAGGAAAATTAGACATTTTTGTCTCTAGGTGTTTCTAGAAACAATTCATAGAAAATAAAAACCGTGTCTCACATTGAGATCACGGTTTAATAATTCAAATCTTAATAAGATTAATTTCTTTTAGGATTATTGAAATTGTGAATTATAGATTTCGCTATAGAGGCCACCTAACTTCATTAAGGAGTCGTGGTTACCTGTTTCAACGATGTTACCATCTTTCATAACGAAGATTAAATCTGCGTTCTTAATTGTTGAAAGTCTATGAGCGATAACAAAGCTAGTTCTACCATGTGTGAGGGAATCCATAGCTTTTTGGATAAGGATTTCAGTTCTTGTATCAACGTTACTTGTAGCTTCGTCAAGAATTAACATTGGTGCGTTCTCAGTCATGGCTCTAGCAATTGTGACAAGTTGCTTTTGACCAGCAGATAATGCACTTTCTTTTTGAATTACAGTATCAATTCCTTCTGGAAGAGTTGAAACATAGTGACTTAAATTTGTCTCTTCAAGAATTTCATTAAGTCTATTTTCATCAACATCCTTTAAGTTATAAACGATGTTTTCTCTAAGTGAACCATTAATGACCCATGTTTCTTGAAGAATCATACCGAAGATATCTCTAAGTTCAGAACGTGACATATCTTTAATTGAAACGCCATCAACTGTGATATCACCACTTGTGATTTCATAGAAACGCATTAATAAGTTAACAAGAGTTGTTTTACCAGCACCAGTTGGACCAATAATAGCAACTTTCATACCAGGTTGAATCTTACCTGAGAAGTTTGTAATTGTAAGTTTCTTTGGATCATAACCGAAGCAAACGTTTTTAAATTCGACTTCGCCACGAATATGTTTGTGATCAAGTAACCATTTCTTATTGCTATCATCATCAAGTTCTTCTTCTTCAAGGAACGAGAAGACTCTGTTACATGCAGCTGTACCAAGTTGAATGGTGGAGCTTGCTTGTCCGATTTGTGCAAGTGGTTCTTGGAATAATGAAACGTAAACGATAAATCCGGTGATGATACCAATTTCGGTGATTGCACCAGCATTGAATAATAATCCAGCGGTAATTAAAACTGCGGCATATGTTAAATAGGAAACAAATGACATTGCAGGCTCAATTAAGCTACCAATAGCTTGTGATTTATAAAGAATTGAACCTAATGCATCGTTTTCCTTTTTGAATTCTGCAATCTTCTTATCTTCAGCATTGAATGCTTTGATAATAAGTTGACCTGAATAATTTTCTTCAACAAGAGCGTTAACCTCACCTAACATATTTTGATTCTTATTGAATAAAGGCATTGCAAATTTAAATGTTAAGCCAATAACAATAAGTAAAATTGGGAGTGAGCAAACAACGACAATTGCCATTTGCCAACAAGAAATAAACATTGCAATAAAGACACCAATTAACATAACGCCAGAGTTGACGAGCATGCTAACTGAGTTTTGTAATGATGTGCTGAGTGTATCGACATCGTTAGTAATAACGGAGAGGATATCACCAGTTTGTTTTGTATCAAAATAATTAAGAGGAGTTTTATTGATTTTAGCAGCAATATCTCTTCTAATATCTTTTGAGAATTTTTGAATGATTGTGTTAAGAATGTAACCGGAAATAAAGTTAGTAATAAATGCACCGACAACATAGATAACAAGTTTAATGGCATATTCAGTGACTTTAGCAAAATCAACTGCAAATTTGCCATCAATTGCTGTTTTTCCAACAGGAGAAATTTCATTAGTTAAACTACGAATTGTCCCAGGTGTTAAAATTGTAAGGACGACTGAAGCAACTAATAAAATGATAGAGATAATGAAAGGAACGTAATACTTACGGAAAGCCTTTACTAAATGACCTAATTTACTCTTTTCTTTTACAGGTTTTGCGTTTGAACTCATAGTCCTAATTCCTCCTTACTAAGTTGTGATAAGGCAATTTCTTGATAAACTGGACAATTTCTAATGAGGTCTTTATGTTTACCAATACCGACCATTTGACCATGATCTAAAACGACGATTTGATCTGCATCCATAATGGTACCAACACGTTGAGCAATAATAACTCTAGTTGTACCTGGAAGTTTTTCAGCAATACGACTTCTAACTGTTTTATCAGTCTTATAGTCAAGAGCTGAGAATGAATCATCAAAGATTAAGATTTCAGGTTTTGCTGCAACAGCTCTAGCAATACAAAGTCTTTGTTTTTGACCACCAGAGAAGTTTGTTCCGCCTTGAGCAACCTCTGAATCATATCCATTTCTCTTTTTCATAACGAATCCATCAGCGTCAGCGATTTCTGCTGCCCATCTGATTTGATCAAGAGTCATTTCAGGATCTTTGAAAGCAATATTTTCTTTGATATTGCCTTTAAATAAGAAACCTCTTTGTGGTGCATAACCGATACGGTCTCTTAAATCGCTTTGGAGAACATCTTTGACGTTAACTCCATCAACTAAAACTTCACCACTTGTGCAATCTGCCATACGTGGAATCATGTTAATGATTGTGGTTTTACCGCTAGCTGTAGCGCCAATAAATGCAATTGTTTCGCCTTTATTAACTTTAAATGAAATATTTGAAACAGCTTCTTTATCTGCTCCAGGATATTTAAATCCAACATTTCTAAATTCGATTGTCCCAGATTCTTTGAATTCGACAGGGTTTTCTGTATCTAAAACAGAAACTTCATGTGAAATAACTTCATTAATACGTTTGGCACTGACAGAAGCTCTTGGCCAAATAACGATAAGAGTAATAAGAAGGATGAATGACATGATGATTTGGTTAGCTAACATAACAAATGAGTTTGTTGTACTAAATACATCACCAGCTTCTTTCATGCTTAATCCATTAATAAGGTAAGCGCTAACCCATAAAATACATAAGGAAAGACCCATCATAACCATCATAACTAATGGTGTAAATATAGCCAAAACTCTACCAGTGAAGATTTGAACTCTTGTGAATTCAGCGTTAACTTTTTCAAATTTACCTTCTTGATATTTTTCAGCATTAAATGCTCTAACAACCCTAACACCAGTTAAATTTTCTCTCGAGGCGACGTTAAGAGCATCGGTGAGTTTTTGAACAATCTTGTACTTTGGAGTAACAAGTAAAAGTAAAACAATAACAGCACCTACAAGGAAAATTAACCAAGCAGCTGTAACTAATGTTAATGAAGCACTAGCATATTGAACTAAAAGGATAATTGACCAAATCATTGTGATAGGTGCTAAGAACGCAGTTTTTAAGAATGTGATCCAGGCTAAATGGACATTTTGAATATCGTTAGTTGTTCTTGTGATTAAGGATTCTGTTGAGAATGAAGCAAAGTCTGCAATAGCAAACTTGTTTGCTCTTTCATAAAGTTTTTGTCTTAATCCTGTGACTGTGCTACTAGCTGTGGCACTAGCAACAAAACGAATAATGACTTCCATCGCCATCATTAAAATTGAGCAGATAACCATATAAAGGCCATGCCACCAAATTTCCGCTACACCATTTTCCTTACTGTTTTGAACTGCGCCAGTAAGTGTACCAATGGTGGTGACAATTTGCATCATGAAGAAAACTTGGGCAAGCGTCAAAAGTAAAATAGCAACGATTGCAATCCGTTGTTTTGCTTTCATGTGTTTGAACAGCAATTTGAACATAATTACTTCTCCCTTTCATAAACGCAATAATGCCAATTTGTTAAAACAAAAAGTCTGGGGTCAAATTATAATTAACTTATCGACATCACTAGAAGTTATTTTAACATTATTAAATCACATTTAAAAATATATTATTTTTAATTCACTCAAATTGACAATTTGCCTCACGCCCTAAAATTTTCAAATAAAACATTTAAAAATATTTACGCGAAATAATCTAAATTTGATATTCAAAAAGCAAAAAAACAAGTCGTATAAATCAAGTTATTTTATATTAAAATCTTAAAAAACCTTGCAAAAGTCATATATTTTTCTAAATATCGTATTTCTTCATAATTTCTATTGGAGTCTTTCTTGTTAAAAGTAAAGCAGGAATTATTGATGCTCCAATATTAATAACGTACATAAAGACAATTGCTAAGATAAATGAAATTATCGAAAAAGAATATATGCCTAGTCCAAATACACTAAAATTAAATCTAATTGATAAGAATATCAAAATCAAATTTGCAATAGTAAATGCAACTACGCTCTTGGTTGTTGTAGTAGCAAACATATCGCCAATAAATAAATTAATAATTTCTTTGCGTTTTACTCCAACTGTTCTTAAGACACCAATTTCTTTAACTTTCTTAAACATTTGAGATCTAGTAATTAAAACGATAAATATAATTAAGGCAACAGCTAAAGAAATAAGTACTATATAAAAGACAATTCCGTTTTTAATTAATTGACCAAAATAATGTGCACGTCCCTCTTCTTTTAATAAGTAGACATCATCAAAATCCTTTAACGCTTCTTTAACTGCCACTTTATTAGTACATTCTACGTTAACTGTTGTAATAAGCTTGCCGCTAGCAATAATATTTTCAATTAATTTAGAATACTGAGACGAAAACACTGGTGTTGCGTAAGTATTTTCGTTAGTTATGCCTACAATTGTAAAAAGATTCTTTTTCTTGCTAGGTGCCCCATAGTCACCAAATTCATAAAAATCATCGTAATAATTGTTGTTATTTATAAGGTTAACCTTAGTGCCGATTAATTCTTCGGTTTTAGTAAATCCATTGTAGGTTGCTAAAGTCGAATTTAAATATGTATCTGCGGCAAATTTTGAAATAACAATTTCGCCTTCCACCTCAGCTTTTCTGCCATATAAGACGCTATATTCATAGTTTTCAGCATTTACTGGATAATATTGGAAAACACATTGAGCATTGTTTTCTGAACCTAAATAGAATTTTTTAGTATAAAAACTTCCTCTACTTAAAGTTGCAGGACGAATTTCCTTTACTTCACTCATTTCATGAACTTTTTCTTCAACTAAAGACATGTAATTTTTGTCATTAAAGAAACCATCATTTTTAAAAGCAACTGTTACAGTCTCATTAGTTCCAATCATGTAGTCTTTATCTTCAAAATTAAACCACGAATTATAAGCTCCTAAAATTAAAGCTAAGAAAATAGCAACAATTATAAAAACAATTGAGGAAAATCTGCTTCTTCTTAAAAATCTCTTATTTTTAAAGAAACCATTTCCTAAAGCCTTAAATAAAGGCATAAAACGTTTATCACTTGTTTTCTTTGAGTCATCAAAAATCGAGGAATCAAAATTAAATTCGTGTTCTTCTGTTTTGATTTTTTCTTTAAATTCTTCTTCAGACGAGTCAATAAACTTAATTTCACTACTTTCATCAACTAAATGGATCTTTTGACTTCCTTTATTTTTGATATAAATTGTGTCATCTTTAATAACAAAATCTAAATCTAATTTGTTTCCTCTTCCTTTTTTATATAATTCGAAATTATATGAATCATTAGAAACTTCTTCTTTGTCTAAATCTTTTAGATAAATATTTCTTGAGTCCCTATGGTCTAAACTTCCACCATTATTTATTCTATCGTTAATAATCTCTCCATCTTTAATTTCAATGATCCTATCACTATAAAAATCTACTAAGTTCTTTTCGTGACTTACTAAAATAACTAAGCGATCTTTAGAAATCTTTTTAATGATATTCATGACTTCAAATGTGTTATTTGAGTCAAGGTTACCTGTAGGTTCATCAGCAATGATGATTTTAGGATTTTTAACAAGCGCTCTAGCTATTGCTACACGTTGCATTTGCCCGCCAGAAAGCATTGTCACGTTTCTCTTCTTATAAGATTTAAGTCCGACCTGCTCTAAAACATAAAGAACACGCTTATTTATCTCTTCCTTTTCTTTAATGCCAACCATTTCTAAAGGCATAGCAACGTTATCATAAACTGTCTTTGTTTCAACTAAATTATAGTTTTGGAAAATATAACCTATATTTTCTTTCCTATAATCGTCAAATTTTCCTGAATTATATTTTTCAAAGACATTTTCATCGATAATAATTTTCCCGCTATCGAATTTGTCCATTAGTCCTAAGATATTTAATAATGTCGTTTTTCCACTTCCAGAGTGGCCAAAAATTGTAACAAGTCCGCTATCAGCAAACTCAAGATTTATATCTTTTAAAGCATGGAAGTCATTGCCGCTTCCTTTATTAAAATATTTATTAAGATTCTCGATTCTAATCATAATTAGGCCCTCTTACTTTCCGATAAGCCTTTTCTGACAGTACGCCCGAAAATCTTTCTTGTAAATAATAATGACATAAGGATTGTCATTATAATCATGACGATAAATGAAATCAAAAACTCTGCAAATCCAGCATATTTTAAGAATATTAAGAATCCACCAGTAGTTACATTTCTTAAAATAATATAGAGGACAAGGAAAAGCAAATACCCACTTAAACTCATGGCTAGGTATTCCCAAATCATCATGAATTTAATGTCTTTTTTACTAGCTCCTATTGTACGTAAAATATTAACATCGTCACTTCTTGATCTAGCGGAATGTAAAAGTATTACAAACGTAATAAAGAATGTTCCAACTAAGAATCCTACAACAAATATAAAGAAAAATAATCCTAAAAATGTATCTCGAATCATTGGCGAACTTTTAACGTCCTTTAATAAGAAAACATCATAACCTACATTTCTATAATAATTTGCCACGTTATTTGTAGCCCGTGAGCTTGTAGTAAATATAGAAATTTCTCTATCACTTTGTATTTCTTCTTTTATTAATTGAGCATCAGCACTTGAAATATAAAGAGCATAATCACCGTCATCAGCGTATGATTTTACAGTTAATTTCTTTTCAAATACTGCTCCATCTATCGCGTTTTCAAAAGATAAATTCACATCAATTCCAGTAGGATCTGCTTCATATTCCTTCATAAAAGAATATGACATAATAATTTCACCACTACTAAGGCTTTCATCAATAGCAAGTGTCCCGAAATGTTCGACAAGAGTTGTAATTTTATTGTCTTCAGTACCTTTTAAAGGAATGTAAGATATCTTTTTATCATACTTAATTAATTTAGTCTTAAAAGAATAGTTTTCATAGTCTTCATTAGAAACAAATAATTCAGCATATCCTTTTAAATCATCATCAATAATAACTCCCTTAATTGTTGTTGAAAAATTAGGAATATCATATAAATCAATGCCAGTATAAAGGTCTTCAGTTATATAAGGAGAATATCCGATCAAGTCCTTAGGATTTTTGTATCCAATATTTTCTAAAGTAGATTGCGATAAAGCTATCACACATTCTCCTGAATTCTTTGGAAGTTCCCCCCACCTAACATCACTTTCTTTAAGAAAATAATTAGGTAAAACATATCCATATGTTCCAAAATAATTTAGGCCTATATTGAAATTAAGATATCGACTTGAATCATTACTTAAATTATGTCTAGCGACAAATTTTACATCTTTATTTCCTTCAATGCTTTCGATATCTTCATCAGTAAAAACCGAGCTATCTTTCTTCCTTAAAACTATTCTTTTTGGATCATTAAAAGATGAATTTTCGTATCTGCTAGCTTCACCCATTCCAGAAATATTAGTTTGAATTGCTACTCCTAATATGACAAAAAATGTCATAAAGAAATAAACAATCATATTGAAAATCATTCGCTTTGGAGAAGCAAATAAATCCACAAAAGAGAAAGGGAATAACTTAAAAACACTACGTTTCTTTTTCTCAATTAATTCGACTTTTGCAGGGTTTTTAGATTCTTTTGCAAGGTTTTTGTCTTCTTTAACCTCTCCATCAAAAACTCTAATTTTTCTAGTTGCGTATTCTTTTACTTCTTCAAAATTATGCGTAACAACTAGCACTAATTTGTCTTTAGAAATCTTATGTAAAAGTTCAATAATTTGTTTTCCCGTTTCGCTATCAAGATTGCCTGTAGGCTCATCAGCCGCAATAATTAAAGGGTCTTTTGCTAACGCTCTAGCAATGACAACTCTTTGCTTTTCACCCCCACTTAACTTACTTGCTTTAGTGTTAATTCTATGTGAAAGTCCTACTTCATCAACAAGTTCTTTGACTCTTTTCTTAATTAATTTTGGATCATAATTATTTAAAATAAGAGCAGCTTCAATGTTTTGTTTAACAGTATATGAATCAATGATGTTGTAATTTTGGAAAATAAATCCCACATATTTATTTCTATATTCTTCTAAATCTTCAGTAGTAAAGTAAGATGTTTCTTCCCCATTTATAAACATCTCTCCTTCTTCATAAGAATCAATTCCACTCAAAATATTAAGTAATGTAGTTTTGCCACTTCCGGATTCACCTGTAATAGCGACAAATTCCCCTACATTAAATTCTAAATTGACTTTTCTAATTCCAACGGAGACATTTCCCTCTTGGGAATAAATCTTGCCTACGTTTACTAACTTAATCATAATTAGTAACATTATACACCTTTATAATCCTTTCATGCATTCTCCAAAAATGAGTGTAAAATAATGAAAACAATTGATATGATTTCAAGAGTTTTTATCAATCTAAATGTCAAAATAAGAATTAAGTTTGTAAAACATTTAATTTCTAAATTAAAATATTCATGGAGAAAAAATATGCCTAATCCATTTTTACCCCTTGATGAGTTTATACCTGATGGCGAACCCCATATTTTTAATGGTCGTGTATATATTTATGGGTCCCATGATACTTATAACGACCGTATTTTCTGCACAGGTAACTATGTTTCATATAGTGCAGATATTAACGACTTAACAAACTGGAAATATGAAGGCGTAATATACGATAAAAAGAAAGATCCTAAAACTAAAAGTGGAAGAAAAAATCTATTTGCTCCTGACATCATTCAAGCAAAAGATGGAAAATATTATTTATTCTATGAAATTGAATTTACTGGTTTAATGGGTGTAGCTAGATCAGATTCTCCTACAGGTCCATTTGAATTTTATGGACACGTTAAACATAAAAATGGAAAACTAATCGGAAGAGAACATGGCGATTACATGCCTTTTGATCCAGCAGTCATTTTAGATAATGGAAAATATTATTTATTTTATGGTTTTTATACTCCAATTCCTTTTTTATTAACCGGTTTTGTTCAAAATAAAAATCTTGGAGGAGTAATCTGCGAATTAGAGGATGACTTGCTAACCTTAAAAAGCGAACCTAAATTATTATTCCCCAAAGATGATCCTAAATGTGAAGGCCATCCATTTTTTGAAGCCTCAAGTATTAGAAAATTTAAAGACAAATATTATTTCATCTATTCATCAAAAGTTAATCACGATCTTTGCTATATGATATCTGACAAAATAGATGGTCCTTACGAATATAAAGGCGTCTTACTTGATATAGGAGACATTGGTCTTTTTGGCATAAAAGAGGAAAAAGATGCTAATAATTATTTAGGGAATACTCATGGTGGAATGTTTAATGTAGGTTGTGATTATTATCAAATATATCATAGACATACAAATAGACATGGCTATTCTAGACAAGCTTGTGTTGAAAGATTTGAGATGAACGAAGATGGAACATTTAATCAGCACGAAATAACATCTTTAGGATTTGAAAAAGCGCCATTCTGCAAGCCTGGACTTTATTTTTCTTCAATTGCTTGCATTATTAAATCTAAAGATGGAGCCGGCAGATATGACACATTTTTAGCTAAACAAAAATTCAAAAAGCACCCTGCTTTTGCTTTAGATAAAGATAGAAAACCTTACATTTCAGGCATAAGAAATGGAGCGCAAATAGGTTATAGATATTTCGATTTTAATGCTTTGCATAAAATTAAATTATCCTTAAAAGGAAAAGCATCAGGCTTTATCAACGTTTATATAAATAAAGAATTATTTTATAAGTTAAAAATCGATATAAATAGTAAAGAATACGACTTTACTTCAGAAATATCAGTTAATAAAAAACCGGATATTGATCTTTCAAAAACCGAATTAGTTTTCGAGTTCGATATAAAAGGTATTTTGGACTTTGATAAATTTTATCTTGAATAGATATTCTTTAGCACTTTTCTAGCACTTCGTTTGATAAGATAAATAAAAAGAGAGTAGATACTAGATTAATCACTGGAAAGTCTGGGGGACAAATGATTAATTGCTAGTCTCTACTCTTTATTTATCATAACGAGATTTTTCTTTAAATACAAAAGATTTACTATTATTTTCAAAATAAAAATGTCAAATTTTGCTACTCTAATTTTTTAGTCAATTATCAAATAAAATGGTTACTTTCCAAGGGTTCAATTTCTTCTTTTTTATAAAATAGAGCCACAACTTAAGGTTGTGGCTCTTCTTATTTAATTGAATTTGTCTTTTATAAAATTAGAAGAATCTTTCAACGATATCTTTTGAACTTGCACAGGTGTCTTCCATATCACCAAATGAGAGAATTTCACCAGCAAAGAATGTGTTGTGTTTTCCTTGAATTTCTTCAAGCTTATCATACCAACCATCCGCATAATCTTTTGGAGAGACATGTGGGCAATAATATGTTTCTTGCTCATAAAGTCTTTCTTTAACTGGGAAGCCACATTTTTCCATGTCTTCCATCATTAATTTGATTGTTTTATCGTAAGGAACTGATTCATCACCAAGATGGTTTCTTAAAGCATAGACAACTGATGGACAGTTACTGCCAAGATCTTCCCATCTATGATAGTAAACCATAGCATGGCCACGTGTTTCAGGTGTCATATTATCAAAGATATATCCTGAAATTGTTGGCCCTTTATCCTTTTCGAATGTTCCAATGAAGTCAACATATTCTTCGTGAATAATTTTGCTAAATAATTCTTTTTCAGTTTCATCAGCATCAGCAAATTTTGCAAAGTGATCAAGAGGTGTGGTGACAATGAGTTTATCAAATTCTTCAACTCTTTCTCCCTTTTCATCTTTAATAGTTACTAAAACTTTACCGCCTTGAGGTCTTTCAACTTTAACGACTTCAGTATTTAAATGTGCAGGATGTTTTAATTTTGCATTTGCTGCAATATAAATTGATTGAGTACCATTTCTCCATGTCCATAATCTCATATTTACAAACTCAATAGCTGTAGTTGTATCAAGATACTTCATGACATAAGCGGCTGGAATTTCATCAAAATATCCATAACCAAATGAGGTATAAGGCCCAATCCAAATTCTCATAACTTCTTCAACTTTATTAAGCTTGCAGAATTCTGAGAAAGGTAATGCTAAATCTTTAAGATTTGGATTTTCGCCAGTCATTCTTTGTAATGGTCTATCGCACTCTTTTGATAAACCATCATATTTACCTTGTGCGACTCCTCTATGACCGTAGCAATCATATCCTTTATATTTTGTGTTCATTATTTGAACAAGACGTTTCATTTGCTTCTTTAATTTAAGCAATCCAAACATCTTTTTGAATGAGAATTCCTTTTTAGGGTCAAATGGGAAAATTTCTTTACCAGTTGAATCTCGGTACATTCTTCTCATATTAGGACCATCATCATGTCCAATACCACCGAATTCTTCTACTTCATGTACTGCAAAATAAGTTTTTGCCCCCATGATAGCACCAGTTTCGTAGGATCTTTTCTCCCCGTTGACTTCAATAAATGGAGAATATGACTTTCCTCCAACTTTGTTTAAACGTTCGTAAATCTCGTAGTTTTCATATCCTTTCTTTTCGAGATACATAGCAGCTGAAATACCAGCTGGACCACCACCGATAATACAAACTCTTTCATTTGTTTTTGGCATATTATGTCCTTCTTTCTTTATGTATCTATATTATAAATCTTTAATTTGGTATTTTTCTACCGAATTAATAAATTATAAATGTCAAAAATTTACAATTAGGTTATAAAATTGCAGCAAAAAGGATATATTTAAATATATTTTGATTTCTTGTAGATTACAAAAATTAATAAATCAAAATACTAAGAGTTTATTTTTTAGAAAAAGTTACGCTAGTTTCATTAACGTCATCATACCATGTTGAAGTATTTGAAATATTGATTGTATCATTATCTCCTAATTCGCTTAATTCAACATCTCTAGTTCTTGCATTCCAATCTGCTCCAGTTTGCGATCTTCTTGTAAACATGACATATGAATAGAGCGTTGAATCCAATTCAAACGAATAGTAATAGTCACTTATCTTAGTTAATTTAGCGCCTGGGAAATCTTTATTTTGAATTGTTAAT
>Ga0256404_1006399_pt1 | contig 19545 bp, 17 predicted proteins | sample RumenRJG_01DNA_FD_185990 | JGI IMG/M metagenome (GOLD analysis project Ga0256404, IMG submission 185990) | Bovine rumen microbial communities from Lethbridge, Alberta, Canada - RJG_01 | ecosystem: Host-associated > Mammals > Digestive system > Stomach > Rumen | place: Canada: Alberta | collected...
ATACGGACGAAGGCAAGCCCTACTGTCCCCAGGTTCCCGCCACGCTTTCCATCTCCCACTCCGCGGGCGAGGTCGTCGTGCTCGTCGGACCGGAGCATGCACGGCTCGGCATCGACGTCCAGCACGTGGACGAAAGGCCGTCATACCACGAGCTTGCCGAGCGCTTCATCGACCCCGGGCGCGCGAGGTGGATCCTCGAAGCGGAGACTCCACTACGCTTCTGCTATGTCTGGACGCGGATGGAGGCGATGATGAAGGCCACGGGAAAGACGCTCCTCAAGCTGCTTGCCACCCCCGAGCCGGAGGGGCTTCCGCTTGCAAGCTTCCTCTACCGGACAGAGGAAGGCCTGTTCGTGCTCAGCACCTATGGGTGCGGCGTCACGGTTCCTTTCGCCCGTCCACTCTTCGCATGAACAGGGAAAACAGGTAGGCGGTGCAGAGACCGACCAGGACGGCCAGACCGAACAGGTGCACCGGACGGAACGAGGAGAAGGCCAGAGTCCCGAACGAAAGGGCGCTTGTGGCAAACGAAAGGGCGACGGCAACGAAGCTGACCGACCGTTTTCTCTCTTCCATCCCCTTCATCTCCATCATGAACACCACATAGTCCAACCCGAGTCCCACGGAAAGGACCAAAGCCACCACGGTGAAGAAATCCACCGCCCCCTCGAAAAGGACCATGCAACCCACCGTCACCACAAGGATCACCAACGGCGAGAGGTGGTAGCCGAGCGAGCGTCTGAAGCCGTAGGTCCATCCGAGAAGCAGCACCATCAGGACGAACGAACAGAGCAGGATCCGGAGAATCGTCCCGGTCAGCACGTCGAGCTGGCGCGAGATGTCCCGCGCCGTGTTGAAGAACCAGACCCCTTCATGCTCTCCCGCGATCTCCTCCACCCTCGCGAGATCCGCGTCCAGCACCATGACAGCGCTGTAATATCTTCCGTCAATTTCTCCGATCCAGAGCCGACCGACAAGCTGGCGGGCAATCGGAAGGGACCGCACATCGCTGACGGAAACCGGAGTGCGGGCAAGCGCCTGCAGCTCCTCCCACGCATCCTTGGCATCACATCCCAAGGCCTCGCACTGCCGGTCGAGCTCGACCTCGTACAGGCTGCGCACCAAGGCCACCCGTTCCTCCTGCAGGCGGACGGAGGGGACGAGCATGCTGGTCGCTATCGGCGTACCCACCCCTTCTCCTCTCAAATCGGAGACGAAGGATTCCTCACGTTCGAGGAGCTCTTCCTCGCTGTCGGCGCTGACAATCAAGAAGGTCGAGGTCGCGTACGGCATGGCCTTGGCGGCCAAGCCCTCGTTGCGTTTCATGCGGTCGCTCACGCGATACAGGCTTGCAAGGTCGTTATGCACCCGGACCTTGGGTACGCAAAGGAGACAGAACAGGACGGCAAGCAGGACCGTTGCAACGACCATGGTCCGGCGCCGCATTGCCGATGGCTCGGGAGAAGGCACCCGGAAGGATCCGGCATCCACCCCTTTCCGCGCGAAATGCCGGTGGCCGAACAGGACCGGGTACAGGAACATGCTGGTGACGAACGAGCTCGCCAGGCCCGCCATCGAGAACAGCGCCACCTCCTTCAGAAGGCGGTAGGGGGCAAGCAGCAACAGGGCATAGCAGAGCAATGTGGATAGGAAGCTGGTGCCGATCCCCTTGAAGAGCCGGTTTCTGGTCGCAAGGGGATCCATGCCATCCTCGTCCCACCAAGCGTGCAGCGAATAGTGGACCGAATAGTCCACGCAGGTACCGATCAGCGTGGTGCCGAAGACCAGCGTCAGCACGTTCATCCTGCCAAAGACCGAGAAGACGCAGGCCATGGCCGAGCAGGAGGCCAGAAGGATGTCCAAAAGGAGCAGGAGAATGACCAAGGGACTACGAAAAAGCCAGATGAACAGCGAAAGGACCAGGAAGAGGGAGATGGAGGTGATGATGACAAGCTCCCGCTGCGCGCCCATCGAGCTCTCCCAGCTGTGGAACGGAATGCCGCTGAGGGCCACCCGCACTCCCGCATCCCTCTCCAGTTCCTCACAGGTCTGGAAGACGGAAGCGATATCCCTCTTGTTGTTCATCGCCACCGCTTTTTCGGTCAGTTCTCCCCGCAACATCACATACCAGGAACCTTCCACTTCCCTTGCCAGCACGCCCTCCTTCGGACTCATGCCGCCCATGGAGGCAAGCTGGGAGACAAGGCTCCTGCTCTCCCGCTCAGCAAGAAGGAAGGGATCCTTGTCAATCTGGCTGAGGTCCTGCAAATGGAAGGCGCCGTAGACAAGCGCAAGGGCACTGTCGGCCACATCCTGGTAATGTCCCCTTTGCAACGCGCTTTCCATTTCCTCGTCCAGCAACGCGAATTTCAGTCGGGAAAGCTCAGCATTGAGCTCCGATACCGAAACCATCGGGCCGGCGGATGCACGTAGGTCGAGGAAGGAACCCGTCTCCAACAGTCTTTTCTCCAGGAGCAGGGCCTGTTCCCTAGCCTGCCCGAAATCGGGGGAGATGACGAAGAAGAGCACGGTGCGCGAGGACCGGTCGGAGAATTCACGCTCGGCAACAACGACATCCCGCATCTCTTCCGAGGTGGGAATCAGGTCGAACAGGTCGTTGGTCACGCCAATCGAGGAACGCGCAAGCACCGTGGCAAGGAACAGCAAGAGCAGGACCAGGTGGAAACCCAGCCAGATGCGGAAGGAACGTCTCGCGTTACAGCGAGAAATAGACAAGCTCGTCATCGCCCAGGCTCCGTCGCTCCATCGAGGAGAAATCATAGCGGATTGAATCCCCGCCCTTCTCGTGCATCAGCACGGTCTTGAGCTCGTCGGCTCCCCCGAGCACGAAGGAATCGACAAACGAGGCGACCTCGGCCTGCCTGGGAACCAACGCAAGCGTCCAATCCTCTCCCTCCTTCTGGAAGGAAAGGGAAAAAGCGTCGTCCAAGGCGGCAAGATTGCCGGCAAGCACCATCTCGATGGTTCGGGAAATCTGGGTGAAAACCTGGTTGTCGCCGAACTCCATGCGGCTTGTCTGCCGCCCTGGCAATTGCTGGACGATGTACGAGGGACCAACGACCAAAACCGACGGGTAGGGCGTACGCATGTTCCAGACGATGCCGCGGGAAGGCTGCAACAGCATGGTTCCCGTCGAGCGGAATGTCCGTTTGATGCCATGGATCTGCTTGGTCTGGGTAAAATCCGCCACCCAAGGACCGTTGTAGGCCACCGTCTGGTAGGTGGAGACGAAAGAGGCATCCCCAAGCGTCACCGGGTGTCCGAATACCCCGTCGTCCTCCACGTCCAGCGCGGAAAGCGGAACGACACACAGCAAGAGCAGTATCATCCAAACGGCTTTCATGTCTGGTTCTCCAGCCGCTTCGCGATGTTCTGGCGATAGGGCTCGGGCAACTGCATCAGCGCCTTTCCGTCCGAAATCCGGGCAGGCATCTGTTCGCTCATGCCCTTGGTGCACAAAAGGCCTGTCCGCTTGTCCAGCACCTCGTACGCAATCCTGATCAGATAGTCCCATTCACGCAGAACCGCCTTGATCAGGATGGTGTCGTGCAGGCGGACAGGGTGGATGTACTTGGCTTCATTGCGCACCACATAGAGCATCAAGCCCCCCTCGGCAAGCGTCTCATAGGGAATGGAGAGGGCATCCAGCAACGCGGAACGGGCGCATTCGAAATAGTCGAAGTACCTGCCGTTCCAGACAACCCGCATCGGGTCGACATCAAAGAACTCGACTTTACGCTCCACTGTCACGGAAAACGGATTCATCGGATTCCCTCCTCCCAGAAATCATAGAAATTCCCCCACTGGTAGGGGTGGCGGCGGCACTCGGCCTCCAGACGCGAGGCAAAGTGGCAGGCAACCTGACGCGATCCCTCCATGCGGCTTTTCCTGCTGGAGAGGTCGATCATGGGATTCGCCCAGACATGCATCTCGAAGCGGTGCTTCCAGCCAAGGTCCTTCACCCGTTCAAAGCATACCGAATAGGAGGGCACTCCGACCAGTGCCGCCAGATAGAATGCCCCGAAGGGGAAGCGCGCCTCCTTTCCCAGGAAGGGGATGGACAGCGACCGCTCGGCATGGGTCATGCTGGTCCGGTCGCCCGCGATGACGACAAGGCCTCCCCCTTTTACCGTTTCCTCCACCCGGGCAATGGTCTCGGGGGTGATGTTGCTGGCATCCACCAGGTGCACCATGCTCTCGGGATTCACGCGCCGGAGCATCTCGTTGAACTGGCTCGTACCCTTGAAATAGACGAACGAAAGAATCTTGATCCGCGTACCCAGCCCGGTCTTGCCCTCGGTCGCCAGACCCCGCATCAGCTCGGCGTTTCCTTGATGGGAGACGAACAGCATCGCCCCCTTGCCCGCCCGAAGCCGCCTGCGCAAGTCGGGCAGGTCGTCGTCAAAGAATACCAGATCATCGTAGGAGCATCTGCCCGCCCAGCCTTCAATCTTTTCGATCAGCGTCAGGCTGAAGGCGTAGAAACAACGCCAGCTGCCTCGCTTCCTGCCCACATGGGCAAGGTACGCCTTGGCCGCATGCCGTTGCCGGGGCGAAGCCAGCCAGTAGAAGAAGCTGACCGGAATGGCGATCAGGCAGAGCAGATGGTGCGGACACACCTTGAAGAGCAGGCGCATCATGCCCATGCCACCGAGCTCTTTCTGACCGCTCCACTGTCCGGCCATCTATCGTTCCCTCCGGGCGACCAGCCAAGGCAGGCGGATGAAGGCGCCGAAGCAGAGCCTGGTGAAGACCAGGCTGATGCGGATATTGTCCCTGACCATGTGGAAATGGGAGGACCCGTCGGCGGGGTAGGTGACCTTGACCCCCTCGTTGATGACGGGCACGCGCTTCCAGCAAAGGCGGACCACCACCTCGACATCGAAACCCATGCGCATGTCCCAGATGCCATGGCTGACGACCTGGCAGGCAGGACCTACCGGATAGACGCGGAAACCGCACAGGACATCCCGGATATGTGTATTGCAGGTGACAATCCTGGCGAAGACGTTGGAGACCTCGCGTCCCTTTTTCCGCGACTCGGGAACGCTTGCGTCATAGATCGGATAGCCGAGAATCAGGCTGGATGGGTGGGCATGGGAAAGCTCGAGGAACCGGGGTACGGCGGAAATGTCGTGCTGCCGGTCGGCATCCAGCTGCAGCACATGGCCCAGCCCCATCGTCCTCGCGGCCAGGAACCCGGCCGAGACCGCGCTGCCCTTCCCCCCATTCCTCTCTTTGGCAACCAGACGCACGAGGGGGGAAAGCGCGGCGGCTTCCCGCAACGCCTGTTTCGTCTCCGCATTGCTTCCGTCATCCACGATGATGATGGGTATTCCATAGGGCAGGAGAAGCCTGACCGTCTCCAGACAGGCGACGCCGTGGTTGTAGACCGGAATCAAGAATCCGTATTCAGCCATTGCCCACCCTTCCTTTGGCGCAGACCGAACCATCCTCCTTCGAAAACACAAAGGCATACTGGCCGGATGAACCCTTCACAGACAAGAGAAGCGGCATCTCCGGCTTGATCGGGGCGGAGAACTTGGCCTTCGGCATGGCAAGCAGAAGGAAATCCGGCTCCAGGAAGGTGCGGACCACATGGACGACAAGGTCGATCTGGGCTACAGCGGGTAACAGCTTGATGCCGTTGTCGAAATGACCGTCATAGAACGGAGAGTCGGCGGAAACCGTCACCATAAGGATCACCTTCCCCTGTTCTTGGCTCTGTACGTGCATGCGCACGCCCTTGTACGTGTCTGACAGCAATGCCATGATATCCTCCCGTTTCCGCTTTCCCATCGTATTGACCGGTATGGCAGCGACAAAACGCCATTTGCGGGGAATGACGACCGGATCCAGCCAGCGGGCCAGCGAACCGCGCAGCAGCACGAGCCGCCTGAAGGGCGTGATTCCGTCCAGAACCGCATGTCCCTTCGCGTTCAGCACGCACAGGGATGCCAGATATTGCCGCTGTCCCTCCATGGGCACGACCACCACATCGGCAAACCAGCCAAGGGAGAGGATGCGTCGCTCAACCTCGGTCAGGGAAATTCGTTTCTCGCCAATCTTGACCACCGAATCGCTCCGCCCCAAAAGGGAAAAGCGCCCGCCATCGGCCGCTTGGACCAGGTCGTCGTGGACATAGGGTCTGCCTCCGTTCACCAGCGGAGAACGAAGCACCAGGCGCCCGCCATCGCCCACAACCCAGCCGATTCCCGGGAAAGGAGTCCATGCTTCGCCTGCTTTGCTCTGGCGCCAGGCGATGGATCCGGTCTCCGTCGAACCGTAAATCTCATAGGGCCAGGCCCCGAACCGTTCCGAACACCGGCTGGCAACCTCTTTGGGCAGGAGTCCCCCACTGGTCACGATCATGCCGTCCGAAAGGTCGATATTCCTGCTTGCCGGATCCTCCAGCACCGCCTTGAGGAACGAGGGAGTGGTCATGAACGTGACGGTTCCCATCGTGGCCATCTGGAGCGTGGTCATGACTCGTTCGCTCCTTAGGACGATGCCGCGGATCAGGGAACGAAGCAAGACCGAAAGAAACCCGTAGATATGGTAGGGCGGCACGCTGGTGGCGAAGGGCCGCATGCCGAACTTCTCCGACCAGACACGATAGGCCATGGAGGCGCCTTCCTCCAGGTCCCTCAGCGTATGGAGCACCCGCTCGGGATGTCCCGTCGAGCCTGAGGTGTAAAGGACAACCGGAGCATCTCCGCGAATGGGAAGCAGGCAGTCTTCGGAAGGGCCGGAAAGCAAAGAGGCGATACAAGAGGAACGGCTGCCCTCCTCGTCAGCCAGAAGCCAGCCGTCCGGTCCTGCAACCTCTTGGATGAAGCCCTCGGTGACCGAGCCGACAAAACAGGGAGCCAGTCCAGATTCCAGCAACGCGTAGAAGGCGCAGAGCGTGTTCCAGTAGTCGTCGCTGTGCACCAGCCAGCTTTGGTGGGGATGCGTCTTGACATAGCGGAGCACCGCCCCGCTTTCCAAAGCAAGGTCCGCCATCGTCTTGGGGACGCCATCCTTGACCATCAGCACATGGTCTTCCCGCCAAGGATGGCTCGCGAACAGGGAAAGAGAAACCAATGCGCTCATGTGAACAACTCGAGGATTTCCACACGCTTCTTCTTCCCCATCGAATCCTGGGGAATCTGCGCGACAAAACGCCACTTGCGGGGAATGACAACCGGCTCGAACCACCTGGCAAGGGCGGTTCTGAGATATTTCAGCCTTTCGGCAGGGCCCATCAAATCCAGCAACGCGTGTCCCTTCTCGTTCAGCACGACGACCGCGGCCAGGTACTGCCTCCGGTCGCTGAGCGCGACCACGGTGCAGTCCTTCGCGATGCCAAGCTCCATGATCCTTCCCTCCACCTCGGCGAGCGAAATCCGCTTTTCCTCAATCTTGACCACCGAATCCTTACGGCCCAAAAGGAGGAAACGGCCGTCCGGCCGGATTTCCACGAGGTCGCTGGTAACGAAGTCACGCTTGTCCTCGATGAAGGGAGAGTTCAGGATCAGGCAACCGTCCTCTCCCTTGCGGAAGTCGACGTCGAAGAAGGGGCTCCACTCCAGACTCTTGTTGGTCTGCCTCCAAGCGATGCCGCTGGTTTCCGTCGAACCGTAGAGCTCGATCGGCCAAGAACCAACCACCTTTTCGGCCGCCTCGGCCTCCATTGGCTGCAGGGCGCCTCCGCTGACAATGACCAGCGGGTCTTTCAGGCCGGCACCGCCGGCAAGGTCCGGATCCTCGACGCAACGCTTGAGGAAAGCAGGCGTGGAAATAAAGGTGACCGGACTGCCCGTCTGGCTCTTCAGCTCATCAGGTTGCGCGATCCGCTCACGGCGGAAAGGAACGCAGATGGTGACCGGCCTCAAGGCTGCGAAGAGGAAGCCGAAAATATGATGGGGATTCACGCTGCTCACCAGAATCCGTTTATGCAATTCTGTTCCCCACATCGACATGACAAAGTTGTAATCAAGTTCCATCTCGTAGAGCGTATGCCTGACTGCCTTCGGCTTTCCCGTGGAGCCAGAGGTATACAGGTACAGGACCGTATTCCTCGCGTCGATGGCGTTCCAGCTGAGGTCGGCGGGAACCGGCCCCTCCAACAGCTTCCCGATCAGGGTACCGCGACCGGTCTCGACATCGCTCAACATGGTGGTGTCTTGGTCGAACAGCTCGTCAAGATACCCCGGAGCGATATTGGCGGTCAGACAGATGGTCTTGTGGCACTGGCAAAGCGCCGCGAATGCGACCGTGAAATACCAGAAGTCGTCGCTATGCAGGATCCAGCGGGACTTGGCGCTCTTTTCCACGAAAGCTTTCACCTTCGCCACATCCTCGACATAATCCTTCCAGTAAAGGAACTTGTGGTCGCTCCACCGGCCCGAATAGCAGACAATCATGTCATCCGGCCTGCTGTCGCGTTGCGTTTCGGAAAGCAAGACCGTCTTTTCCAATCGCGCGTTCACCATCTTCCGTACCATCCATTCTCCCCCGAAGAGGATGCCCATCAGTATATAGGAAAGCACGCCGTTATACAGCGCCCACCAGCTCGCGTCGTCCGCAATGATCGTGACGAGCGAAAGCGTGAAGTTCAGCACAAAGAACCCGATCCATACCTTGGTCACTTGTCCGCAATAGCGCTTTACTGCGGCCTGGTTGGCATGGAAGGGAAGATGGCGGTCGCCCAGCATGGCAAACCTCCAGACGATGGAGGAGCCTCCCATCAAGGAGCAGCTGAAGACAAAGAAGAGCATTGTGGAGACCAGGAGCGGATAAAGCTGGAGCACCAGGGCGCTGTGCAAAAGCAGCAGGCAGAGTCCTGCGGCAAGCAAGAACAGAGGGAAGAACAACGAGCGGAGCCCGTTCATGCCGGAATGACTGTCCGAGACCAGGAACATGGCGCCTGCGAATGCGAACAGGCAAAGTGAAAAAATCTTCGTCGGCACGTGGTACACGACGAGACACAGGAACACAATGACGGGATACAGGCACGCGACAAGGAAAGCAAGAGTCTTGACCACCCGTCGCATCACACGTCCTCAGGCCTGCTTGTTCTCAGGACACAGCAGGTCAAGCACATCGCGCACGGTGCGGATGCTACGGAACATGCCAGCATCCACCTTGGAAGGCAGATACTCCTTGTATTTGACAATCAGGTCGGCGGCATCAATCGAATCCAAATCGAAATCCTCGACCAAGTTGGAATCAAGGGAGATCTTCTCCTTGTCGATGCCGAAGTCGGAGGCGAGCGCCTCCTTCAACGATTCATACAGCTCATCACGGGTCATCATTTCGATTCGTTCCTCTTTTCGGTAATATACTGGGCAAGCGTGTCGACACTCTTGAAATATTTCTTGTTATCATCGTTCTCTGCCGAGAAAGCCACACCATATTTCTTCTTGATGGCGATGCCGAGCTCCAACGCGTCGATGGAATCCAGCTCCAATCCTTCCCCGAACAGCGCCTCGTCATCCGCGATATCCTCGACCTTCACATCCTCCAGATCCAAGGACGAAATGATCAGCTGTTTCAGCTCCTGCTTCAACGTATCCATAGATGCTCCTCATATCTTACGGCATTATATGGGCTTCCCAAGGGAGGAATCAACTCCTGGAGGACGCACAAGCGACCCGATGTTTCGGGAGGCGAGCCGTTCTTTCTCCAAAGTCTTGCCGGCACGCGCTTCCACCCATGCGACGCTTCGTCCTTGCCTACTGGGGAAACTGATGTTCCCGGAACTTTTATTTTCATTTTTTGCGGTCGACAGAAAAGCCGGACCCCTATATTGACAGCAAGAAATATGATTGTGTTCAAAGACATTTTCCAGTATAGTGTTGAGTGACTCTATGCCTTCGCATGGAACAAGGAATGTACGAAAGGAAGCGCTATGCAAAAAAGGTTGGGTTTGCTTGTACTACTTCTCTCGCTTTCGCTTCCTTGCTTTGCCATTGATGCCGTTCAAACCAAACGAGGTGACGTCTACTACGGCAAAGTCTACGACGAGGGTACCACCGTCAACCTCACCCACCCCAATGGCTGGACCGAACAGTTCGACACCCGAGAAGTGACCATCACCCGTGGCTTCAAAGCCCCCACTCCCAAGACTCCCCAGAAAGAAGGCAATTTCGAAATCATCGAGGGCGCCGCCCTGAAGACCCCGATCAACCTGGACAATTTCCGTAAGGGAATGCTGGTCTCGCTCAACCTGAACAAATGGAGTGTCCGCTCCGAGGCGCCAGGAGTATTGAACGTCTTCTACGAGAAAGCGCAGATTTCCATCCACCTGAGGATTTGCTACGGCACCCAAGGCTACTGGTACGAATATGTCGAGAGCAACGGACTGCAGGCCATGCCGACGCTCAACCGCATCCAGCAGAACTACTACCCGTTGATCCAGCAACTGGAACGCCAGCTGCAAATCTACTATTGACACCCAGGAAAAGCAGGCATACCCGTTATTCCCGGACAAATCCCCCTCGCCTTCCGGTTCAACATGCCACTGCATCATCCTGGATGCGTGGTGCGCGTCCAACGCCTTCTGGCCACGCCAGCCGTCAACCAAAGGGACCGTCTCTAGGTCGTCGAAACAGCCAAACCGTGGCTTTCCTTCCTCCCGTCGGCAAAATTTCAGGCACTGCCGCTGGTGCCCGTATCGTATAAGGCGCATACGCCCTCTCCCGCCTTCGTAGTATGTGACCAACCTCTTGGACATGTCGAAAGCTCGAGTACGGACATGGATAGGGAAAAGGGAGCACCCCGTCGCGTTACGGGAGGCTCCCTTGCCTGGTCTGGAAAACCGGAACCTAGAACAGATAGGTGGCGCCGATGCCGCCTTCCATGTCGAAGTTCACATCCGGCAGGAACTCCAAGCCGGGACCGAGCTCGACGAAGAAGGACCAAGGGGCCTTCGGGAACGTATAGTTCAAACGGAACGGAGCGAAAGCGCCGAGGTAGAACTTGTCGTCGTCAAAAGCGAAGCCTGCATCACCCACGGCTCCAATCGTCCAAGCCCATTCGCCCGGAGTCCAGTCATCCCACTGCATGATCTGGAAGTTAACGCCACCCTCACCGGCAACCCATCCTCCATTCAGCAGGCCGAAGTTGCCGGCCGCGATCACGTCGAACTTGTCCATCTTGTACTGCATGGTGACACCGGACACAGAGCCAAGCCGTACGCCGACACCCCACTGGGTCTTGGCATTTCCTTTCGTTCCGGTAGCGAACACCGGAGCCGTTGCCATCGCCGCGACCAAGGCGGCGCATGCGAATGCTTTCTTCATAAGTAGTTCCTCTCTCCACGCAAGACTTTTTCTTGCGTTCTGCCCATACCGTATCACCTATTCCCAAACAAATCCATACTATTTGTCGGGGAATGCGCCAACAGTCGACAATCTCCCGGACCTCTTTTCCGAAACGCTTGCATCTGGGTAAGATTCCTCATGAGGTTGCTATGGATAAACAACTTACTTGGAGAGCATTGGTAATCGGACTGCTCGGCCTTCTGGTCATCACAGCGAGCAGCATGTATGTCGCCCTTCGCATGGGCGCCCTTCCCTGGCCGACCATCTTCGTCACCGTGGTGAGCATGGCGGCGCTCAAGCACTGCAAGGGCAGCACGATCCAGGAAATCAACTGCACCCATACCATCATGAGCGCGGGAGCCATGGTGGCAGGCGGTCTCGCCTTCACCCTCCCCGGACTCTGGATGCTGGATCCGGAAAGCCAGATTCCCTTGGTCTCGATGGTCGCCCTCACCATGGTCGGCGTGGTGCTCGGGACCCTTTTCACCAGCCTGTTCCGCAAGCGTCTCATCGAAGACGAGCCTCTCCCCTATCCGATGGGGGTTGCCGCCTGCGAGACGCTGAAGGCCGGCATGGCCGGAGGACGGGACGCCATCGTGCTGTTCGTCGCTCTGGTCCTAGCGGCGCTCTATACCGCCCTGCGCGATGGGGCCGGCATTCTGCCACAGGTCTTCGTCCTCTTTGCGGGAAGCGCGACCTTGGCGCCCTTGATGCTTTACAACAGCCCGATGGCGCTGGGCATCGGCGCCATCATTGGTCCCGTCCTTGCCGGGGTCTGGCTGTTGGGCATGGTGCTCGGCCACTACCTGATCGTCCCGGTCGGCCTCGCCACAGGACTTTTCTCCGACATGGTCGCCGCCACGGCTTTCCGCACCAACCTTGGTATCGGGCTGATGATCGGCACCGGTCTGGGCGTCCTGGTCAAAGCCGCTTTCGATTTGTCCAAACGGCTGAGGAACGCGAAGAAGAGCGGGCGCCGGCTCTCCCGCCAGGCAATCCTGGCCATGGGCATGGCGATCCTTTCCTGCATCATCGTCCTCGCCGTATGCACCGAGGTGTCCTTCTTCCAGGGTATCGTCCTGGTTGTGGGCGTCTTCTTCGCCACCTATCTTTCCAGCATGTTGACCGGACAGACGGGAGTGAACCCGATGGAGATCTTCGGCATGCTGGTGCTGCTGATCATCCACCTGTTCTTCAAGAACTCGCTCTCCGCCTCGTTCACCATCGCCGCGGTCACCGCCGTCGCCTGTGGTCTCGCAGGGGACGTGATGAACGACCTGAAGAGCGGATACCTGCTGGGGGCCGACCCCAGGCAACAGCTGATCGGGGAGGGAATCGGCGGCATGGTCGGAGCCATGGTCTCCGTCTTCGCCCTGCTTGCCATCAAGCAGGCATTCGGCACGTTCGGCACCCCGGAGCTCCCCGCCCCGCAGGCGGCGGCAGTCAGCGCCATGGCGGGAGGACTGAAGGATGCCCATGCATTCGCCATCGGCTGTATCGCCGGCATGTTGCTGTTCCTCGCCAAGGTGCCCACAGCCACCCTTGGCCTAGGTGTCTACCTGGACACCCCGATCAGCGCGATCATGGGTCTTGGCGCCCTTGTCAGCTTCATCCTGAACAAGACGACCGGAAAGAAGTTCGGCCTGGAGGCGACCGGCCGCTACGTCGGACTGGTTTCCAGCGGTTTTCTTGGCGGCGAGGGTGTCACCGGAGTCCTCATCGCCCTCGCCAGCATGCTCCACTGAACCGGCTTTCAGTAGAGCTTCATCATTTCCCTTTCGAGAATCTGGATCCACCGTGGATAGTTGCGGTGGATCTTGTTTTTCGCAGGATTGGCGTCCAGGTTCTTGCTGTCCAGGTATTCGTACCAGTATCCGGAGGGGGTGTAGCAGATACGGATGGTGACCCACCAGCTCGAGCCCTTGGAGAGACGGCAATACAGTTCTCCGGGACGCTCTTCATCCACCACCCAACGGTGGGAGGCAAGAGCCAAGAGCATGGAGCTGCGGAACTTGTTCATGTCGATTGGAGCGGGAACCGCGAGGCCGTCGATTACCTCGAAATTACCCTTGCGCGCGACAGCCTTCCGGGTCGGGGCGGCAATCCGGGAAAACACGTCCACGCCGTCCTTCTCCAGTTCTTCCGTCCCGCCGCCGTCGTAGGTAATGACGACCTTCCCATGGTCCCGGCTGACCGTCCCGTAGATGACTTTGCCCTGTTTTGTCACCAAGGCGTCAAGAGCGAACGCTCGTTGCAGGGTAACGAGTGACAGAACCGACAGGACGATGCACACCATTGGAATTCTTCGCATGCATCCCACTATAGCACATTGCAAACCAGGATGCTTTCCGCTATCGTTTTGCCGGGAGGCATACCATGGCATTACCACTTTCCCTCTACGGGCTTTCACCGGAAGATCTCGTCAAGGTTCTTGAGCTTCCCCGCCCCTTCGAGGGCAAGCAGATCTACCGCTGGCTGGCCAAGGGAGTGACCGATTTCCAGGAAATGAGCGACCTCTCCAAGGCCGAGCGGGAACGACTTTCCGGCCTGATGCCGAAGGCCACCTCGAGCGAGGTGGCCGACCAGCATGCCGACAGCGACGGCTCCACCAAACTTGCGCTCAAACTCTACGATGGTTCCCTGGTGGAATGCGTCATGCTGGAAAACGGCAAGGGTGAGCACACCGCATGCCTTTCCAGCCAGGTGGGGTGCGCCCAGCACTGCGCTTTCTGTCGGACCGGGACCATGGGGCTGGAGCGGAATCTGGCGGCCGAGGAAATCATCGAGCAGTTCATCCACCTGAACAAGATCGAGCCGGCAAGCCATATCGTCTTCATGGGGATGGGAGAACCGCTTGCCAACCTGGACAATGTGCTGCGCGCCATCGCCTACTTCCACGACAAGGACACCTTCAATCTCTCGCTACGCCGCATCACGATCAGCACCAGCGGTGTCGTTCCGGGAATCAGACGGCTTGCGGCGACCAACCTGCCGCTACGCCTCGCCGTCAGCCTGGTGTCTGCCGACGACAGGCTGAGAAACGAGCTGATGCCGGTCAACCGGACCTTTCCCCTCGCCGACCTGAAGCGGGCGCTCCAGGAATACCAGGAGGGAGGCGGCAAACGCTTCACCTTCGAGTACTGCATGCTCGGCGGGACCAATACCACCGAAAGCTCGGCGAAGAAGCTGGCTGCCTACATCAGGGGACTGGACGTGATTGTCAACCTGATTCCCTACAACGAGGCTGCCGAGTTGCCTTGGAGCCGCCCCGACGAGAAGGAAATAGGAAAATTCTGCCGCTATCTGGACATGTTCGGCGTGAAATACACCATCCGCTACAGCAAGGGGCGCGGGGTCAACGGCGCCTGCGGACAGCTGGCCACCAAGACCAAGGAAAAGGCCGGATCCAACCAATGACAAGAAGGCCCCGGGTGTCGCCCGAGGCCTCAATCACGTTTGCGTCCTGACCACTCAGGCCAAGGAACCCATCGGGTCCCACGGTTTGAGCTCGATTGGCTTTTGGGCGAGCATTTCCCGCTCTTGGGCGGTCAGGTATTTCTTGTTGACCACCACTTGGTAGGTGAACTCGCTGAACCAGTCGTCGGTCATGACAAAGAAGCCCTTGTCCCCGACATCCTCGCCCCAGCTGTTCTCCACCTTCCAGCGGTTCGGCTTGCCGTTCTTGTCCAGGTTTACGCCGGTAAGCACCATCGCATGGGTCATCCGGCTCTCGCCGTAGTCCAGCCGTTGCGCCTTGTTCAGCGGGAAGTTGGTGTCGAACAGTCCTGCGACATCCAGCGCATGCAGGTCCATCAGCCCGCTGGTCCGCTCGCTGAACTGGCCGACGTCGCTGCCGAACCAGACCACTTTTCCATCCTTGATCTGGCTTGCGGCCATCTCCTTCAGCCGCTCGACCGGCAGGTTCAGGTAGAGGACCGGCCTACCGCCCTTCACATTGCCCAGATACTGGACGGTGTAGGTACGACCAAACGGCTTGTCGGCGGTCGGCGCGTTGATCAGGGAGACATAGTCGTCGAACTGCATGCCGACATACTTGTCGAAGAAGGCCTTCGGGGTAATCGACTCCTCACGGATGAACTCCCCTTTCTTGTTGGTCACTTCCCAGGTGAAGGTCACCGGAGGTTTGCCAAGCGCGATGCAGAGCATGCGGTAGATGGTGGAGAGCATGTCCTCTTTCATCGTTCTCAACGCCGACACAGACATGGCGTTCTTCAAGGCCGCCGTGCGCAGGATGCAGGCGAACTCGCGAAGCTTCAGGGTCAGGTACTTGTCCAGCTCCCTCGTCTCCGAGGAAGAGGCGCTTTCCGGCATGGCATCCTTGGGCACCACACCGTATTTCTCGACCAGATTGACGAACATGTCCCACTGCCCGCCATCCCCCATCGGGTCGGCAAGCAGGTAGCTGACCAGCCTTCCGTCGACCGGCTCGTCCTTGGTCTCGATGATGGATTCAAGGAACCAGTTGGATTTCTCCAGCTTGTCCCAGAAGAGCGGATAGTTCTGGCTCAGCTCGAGGTTCTCGAGCGAGCACTTCTCCATCGCCTCCAGGCGCATCACGTTCAACGCGGAGAACATCCAGCATCGGCCGGACTTCTTCTGGTTGGTGATCTTGCCGGCATAGATGGTATTGGAGAACTGATGGCGGCTCTCGCGCACGGCCTCATAGTCGTGCGCGCTACCGTTGATGCCGTTCCGCACCGTCGCGTTCATCGCCACGCGGTGCTCATGTTTCTCGTCGAAAGCGCAGTCGAAAGCCTTGAGGGCTTCCAAGGTGATGGACTCGTTCATGGCTTACTTCTCCAAGACCGCCTTGATGCGGCGCACTCCATGGGAAGAGGACTGTTCCTTGACGATGTGGAAATGGCCCATATCGCCGGTGTGCGTCACGTGCGGGCCTCCACATACCTCCTTGCTGAAGTCTCCAATCGAGTAGACCTTCACCTGCTCGCCGTACTTCGAGGAGAACTGGGCGAAGGCGCCCTCGGCCTTGGCCTCATCGAGGCTTTCGACTTTGTAGGTGACCGGCAGGTCTTTCCTGATCTGCTCGTTGACCAGGTCCTCGACCTTCTGGATTTCCTCCTTGGTCAGCGGCTCGTCGTGGTTGAAATCGAAGCGAAGACGCTCGGCTGTGATGTTGGAGCCAAGTTGTTTGACGTAACCGCCCAGGACGTCGCAAAGGGCGGCGTGCAGCAGGTGGGTCGCGGTATGCAGGGCAGTAGTCTGCTCGCTGTGGTCGGCAAGACCACCCTTGAACTGCTGCTCGCTCCCTCCACGGCTGATTTCCTGGTGTTTCTCGAAGGCGGCCTTGAAACCCTCTTCGTCGACGGTCATGCCGTGCTCCTTGGCAAGCTCTCTGGTCAGCTCGATCGGGTAGCCGTAGGTATCATACAGCTTGAAGGCAGTGCGTCCGCCGACGACCTTGCGAGGATCCTTGAGCAAGTTGGGAAGCATCTTCTCGAACTCTTTCTCGCCCTTGACCAACGTCTCCTCGAACTTCACCTCCTCGTTCTTCAGCTCGGTGAAGATGAAGTCCTTATGGGCAAGGAGCTCCGGATAGGGCTGTCCGTACAGGTCGAGCACGATCGGGGCCAGTTCGGTGAGGAAGGGCTTGTCGATGCCGAGCTTGTGTCCGTGGCGCACAGCGCGACGGATCAGACGGCGCAGGATATACCCCTGGCCGACGTTGCTCGGGGCCATTCCCTTCTCGTCGCCCAAGATGAAGACGCTGGTACGGACATGGTCGGCGATGATGCGCATGGAGACATCAGTCTCCTCGTTTTCGCCGTACTGCTTCCCGCACAGGTCGCTGATACCCTTGAGGATCGGCTGGAACACCTCGGTCTCATAGACGCTTTTCTTTCCCTGCAGGATGCTGATGGTGCGCTCGATGCCCATGCCGGTATCGATGCACTTGCGCTTCAGCGGAACGAACTTGCCGTCCTCGGTCTTGTTGTACTGCATGAAGACGTCATTCCAGATTTCCAGATACTTGCCGCAGTGGCAACCGGGCTTGCAGTCGGGACCGCAGGCCGGGCGTCCGGTATCGATGAACATCTCGCTGTCAGGACCGCAGGGACCGGTCTCGCCGGCCGGACCCCACCAGTTGTCCTCGCGGGGCAGGAAGAAGATGCGCTCGCGAGGAATCCCGTGGGACTCCCAGTAGGACGCGGCCTCCTCATCGGCAGGGATGCCCTCTTTCTCGTCGCCGGCGAAGACCGTGACGGAAAGCCGATTAGGATCGATGCCAAGCACGGTGGTCAGGAACTCATAGCTGTAGGCGATCGCCTCTTTCTTGAAATAGGCGCCCAAAGACCAGTTGCCAAGCATCTCGAAGAAGGTCAGATGGCTCGGATCCCCGACGGAATCAATGTCTCCGGTACGGACACATTTCTGGTAGTCGGTGAGCTTGTTCCCCTGCGGGTGGTCCTGCTGCCCCATCAGATAGGGGACGAGCGGGTGCATGCCGGCGGTCGTGAACAAAACGGTAGGGTCGTTTTCCGGAATCAGGGAAGCTCCGCTGATCTGTTTGTGTCCTTTGCTGACATAGAAGTCAATGTACTTCTGACGCAGTTCGTTAGCAGTCAATTTATTCATAATCGATACGGCGACTTCTGTCGCCCTCCTTCCACATGAATGCGAGATACAAGTCGTATATTCGGTACAGTTGTACCCTATATCGGCCTTTGAGGAAAGGGGTTAGAACAGCGAGAGCTGCCCGGAAGGGACTGGGCTTTCCTTCCTTTTCCGTTTCGGCGGTACGGGTGGAACTACCTTGGGCGCAGGGGGCACCGTTTTCTTCCGGATATGTTCCTGCCGGGCTTGGGGAGCCAGTGCCTTGGCAAGGGAAACCGGGGTACGTGCGACCAGCACATGGTTCCGTTCGCTGAGTTTCCGCGGCCAAAGGATCGCGCTGTTGTCCAGCGTGGATTGATAGAAGCAGACCCGGCGCCCCTGTTCAAGGGAATACTCGGCCTGGCTTACGGCCCCCCCGCCGTCCTTTTCCTCGACAATCACGCTGGCTATCGAAAGCGAGCTCATCAACCGGTTACGGACCAGGAAGTACCATTTCTGGGTCGGCAGCGAGGGCGCGAAACGGCTGACCACAAGTCCTTTCGCGGCAATCTCGTCCTGCAGACGCTGGTGCTCGGCGGGATAGTACTGGTTGATGGGGGTTCCAATCACGCACACGGTGGGAAAACCCATCTTCAGAGCCGTCATATGGGCCACCCCGTCGATACCGAGGGCGAGCCCGCTGGCAATCACCAAACCTTTGGACCCCAAGGCTTCGACCGTCTCCACACAAAGCTTCTTGCCGGACAAATCGGGCTTACGGGTCCCGATGACACTCACCATCGGCCGGGACAACAACGAGATATCACCCCTCAGGTAGAGGAACCGGGGGCAATAAGCCGTTCCAAAAGTCTGGCTTGGCCACTCGGGGTCTTCCCAAGAGATGACCCGTACCGCAGGATCCAGTTTCGCAAAGCTGGCATACTGGTTGTCGATCAGCGGTTCCATCTCCTTCAAAGGAAGGGACAACCGCGCGGCACACTCGACAAATTCCTCCTCCGGCTTCAGGTGCATGCCCGCCACCTCGTTGAAGACCGGCAACACCGCCGTTTCGGAACCATCCTTCGCCTCGGCCAGAACCGTATAGAACAACGCTCTGCGTACGTGATCATCCATGCCACCCATCATGCCATAAAACCGTGGAGATTGACAGTACAGAAGACAAACGGAAAAGTGCAACCCCTGTCAAACACATGCCAAGCAACCAATCTTTTGGGGGTTTACATAATTCCGGGAATTTGATACTCTCTTTCTCACACATGCCGCTTTAGCTCAGTTGGTAGAGCAAAGGACTGAAAATCCTTGTGTCCCTGGTTCGATTCCTGGAGGCGGCAATAAAATAATTCCTTACTCCACAAAGGCTTAACTATCCTCTTTCGTATCGGAAAACGAAGCCCAGAGCAAGGATTGTCAGAAAAAATGTCAGAAACTTGCTCGGCTCTTTACGGAGAGTCTGATGAGACAACCCTTCTATGTTTTCCCACGTAAGATGTCCAAAGGAATTAGGTTTTACATCCAATTTTCGAATCCCAATCGTTCCGGGCGGTCCGTTACCGTCAGTGCAACCACGTTGAAGGAACAGCTAGGCTACAGCACATTCCATCCGGTCAAAAGCAAGTACGAA
>Ga0256404_1006401_pt1 | contig 19543 bp, 14 predicted proteins | sample RumenRJG_01DNA_FD_185990 | JGI IMG/M metagenome (GOLD analysis project Ga0256404, IMG submission 185990) | Bovine rumen microbial communities from Lethbridge, Alberta, Canada - RJG_01 | ecosystem: Host-associated > Mammals > Digestive system > Stomach > Rumen | place: Canada: Alberta | collected...
CCATCCCATAAGCAGTGAAGCGATTCTTGGTATTCACATTTGTCGGCTTGGAAAACATGTTCATGGCACCGGTCACGAACAGCTCCATGGACAGGGCAAGCGCCTGGGCTCTCACCTCCGGCTGCTCCTTCAGGATCTCGTAGAACTCCACCAGTGTCGGGGTCTTGAAATTCTTTTCCCCAACTCCCCTGTAGATCTGCTGGACCACACGGCCGATGATGGAGTTGTCCTCCGGCTCCATGCTGTTCTCTTTGATCTGCGAGAAGATGGACAGCATCAGGTTCGTCTTGTCCTTCAGGAAGGTCGACTTGGAATCCATGTACTGCAGGGTGTCTGTGTCCAGCGGATTGATATAGTGCTTCGAGGTCGAGGAGAAATCGATGAACTGTCCGTGGAAGTAATCACAGATTGCCTCATACTCGTTCATCGGATCGATGACGATGATGTCGTCATCTGTCGTCAGGAAGATCTCTGTGATCTCCTTCTTGGTCTCCATGCCCTTGCCGGAACCGGAAAGTCCCAGGATAAAACCATTTCCGTTCAGCAGCGTCTTCCGGTCCCCGATCAGGATGTTCCGGCTGATCTGATTCACTCCATAAGCGATTCCGCCCGGCTGATAAAGCTCATGCACAATGAATGGGGTAAATGCGGCAAGCGGTTGTGTCAGCAGCGGGTACATGGTATTGCAGAACCTGGCTCCGCAGGGCGATGCCGTGTGGAAGGCTTCGATCTGTTCCCAGTACACCGGCTCGAAATGGAACCCTTCCCCTTCTGCCGCGGAGCAGAATGCGGTCACATTATTCTCCAGTTCCTTCCTCGTCGGGGCATTGATCACCACATAGACTCCCACGTAGAACATCCTTTCATTGTTGTCGTTGATGACATCCAGCAGTTCCTCGATCTCGCTCTTCTGTCTGCGGACCTCATAGGAAACGTCGCTGGACCAGGCACCTGCCCGGTTCCGGGTCTCCTGCTGTTTCTCGATCGTCCGGCCGACCTGCATGTAGAGATCGTTCAGCCTCTTGCGGACCGCATCCATGGGAATTGCAGCCGCATCGATTGTGACGGAACACTGATAGTCGCCTGAGAGAAACCGGTTCATGATCTCCGGATTGACTCCGCTCGGCAGATGCGGCAGGTACAGCACCCGGCTATACCGGTTCGCAAACTGCAGCGTGATTCCGTCCATGGCTCCGTACTCGTCCTGATAATACCCGACATGCTGAGGGGCAACGAAATCCTTCCAGTCTCTTGCCTTCCTCACCATCTGTTCCCATGTCAGAGTCAGCTGCTTCCCTTCACCCATGTGCCAGAAGGCATACAGGTAACGCAGACGATCCGTCCCGTCCATGGGGATCAGGGCACTTTCCATTTTGCTGAAGTTGACTGTCAGGTTTGCCTCGATCGACCGGAAATAGTCCCTGGCTGCTCCTACATCCTTCTTCCTGACAGACAGTACAAAGATCCGCACCTGGGTCAGTCCGGAGTGTCCTTCCAGTACCCGGTCGGAAATGTACTTATTGAAGGACTGTACCATTTCGGAGAACTGCCCATCCTTCTCACGGATGAAGACATCCCTTCGGACCTGGTCCATGTCCTGATTGTTGTTGATCATGAGGATCTTGAAGCTGACATTCAGGCTGTTCAGCATCATGCAGTAACGCCTGAGGAAATCGTCCTTTTCAAGGTCATCCATGGTCGCGAAGTTCGTGTCCAAAAACAAATACGCCTTATCAAAAAGGACCTCAGCCCCTTCCGGCTTCTCCTCCAGCTGACAGATCCCGTCCTTCGAGATTCGGCTGATTGGAATCAGCTGCTGAACCGTCTTCGGCAGCCGGTACAGAGGCTGCGTCAGCTCTTTGTATTCCTTCATTGCCTTCAATCGCTCTCACCTCACTTTCCGCTTCACTGCTTCCTGTTTTGCTGCTTTCTGTATTGCTGCTTTCTGTATTGCTGTCTCCTGCTTTCCTCACCGTTTTCGACTCCTCTTTCAGGACGGTCTCCTCCGTCTCCAGGTAGAACTTCTTCCGTTCCTTACCACTGTCCTGATTGTTGTTCTTCCTGCCCGATTTGTCCTCTGCCTCTTCCTTCGGAAGCATTCCCTGGTTGGCCCAGAAAACCATTTCCGGCTGATAGAAAAAGGAAGATTGCTGCTGGACCTTTTTCTTCCTCTTCAGATACTCTCCGAGCGGGATACCGTGTATCTTTATGAACCCGACTGCGATGATCGGGAAGGCCACCGGCAGCGTCAGATACATTGCAACGGATGCGTTCAGCTTCAGGTAGAGCAGAAAGAAAGCCAGAAGTCCACCGCTGACCACAACCGCGGCCACAGCAAATAAGGTCTGACGCATCGTCAGACCTTTGAAGAAATCGTCTTTGTAAGAATCAATGTCCTGATTCACAGGAATCATCATGATGGATCACCTGTCCTTTCATCATCATCCCAGTCCCATACAGGACCGTACTACTCCGTCTGCTCCTTTCACGCAGGCAGCCGTGGCGACCATCGGCATGCAGAGGTTGAAGATTGCAAGCATCATCTGCACCGTGATATCGGCACTGTCTATCGTAAAGTTGAGCGCCGCTGAAGCAAACAGGCCAAAACTCAACTTAATCGCCAGTGCGATGACAAATGCCTCCAGGCAGTATGCTGTAAATGTCTTCAGCCATGCAATCCCGGTCTGTGAGAATTCGCGCCCGCCGGCAAAACCCGCGAGCGCTACCGGGGCAAAGGGGACGCACATATAGACCTTGAACAGGCGCTTGATCACGGTAATCGCAAGTTCGACGCCAGAGACCAGGATGGTAAACATTCCGACCACACCGCCGATCAGGGCAATCAACCCTGCCGAAAACCAGGAACTTCCCTCGCTCTCTCCCGTTTCCTTCAGCGAATTTTCCATGCTGTCAAATACCTGGTCGACCGTCTGCTTCTTCTCATCTGACTCTGTGATCTGGATCGTATGCGCCAGTGCAAGTGAGGCATTATTGATGCCTCGCACCAGCGACATAGAATTCATCACCAGGGAAATGGTAATCGCAAAACGGATAAACATTTTGAACATGGATTCCAAGTTAAATGTGCTCCGGATATCGATGCTCTCTTTCAGCCAGCCGGCGACAAAGTAAAAGATCGTCAGTGAGCCGGCAACGGCAAGAAACACGCCGTAGACTGCTGACCCGGATACGATCGACCATGCTCCGAACTGTCCCTCCGGATTCTTCTGCACAAAGTTCAGAGCTACCTGGGTGCAGCTCTTCCAGATGGAAAAACCGCAATTCAGAAGAGCCCGCCCCTGAGCGAACATGATACCTCCAAGCCATGTCAGCATCGGCGACAGAACCGTTTCGTACATGGCATTTGCGGCTTCATCAAAACGGTCTCCAAACCAGTTTTTTATGTTGGTCATCCATCCCGGAAGTTTCAATGCCATAGGCATAGACTGAATCATAAATTGCTGCCACATTATTTTTTCACCTCCCTTCTTCAAAAGGGTAAAGAAAAGCACCGGCCACCAAATTTCTGGCCGATGCTCTCCAAAGTATTTATCAATTGTGTACGTCCATAGCATGATCCCGATATTCTGAATTTCAGAGATCACATATTATTCGGCATGATAAACTTTTCACTGCTTATCGCATATCCGCTTCCCTGCCTGACTGTGACATACAATGTGCCATCCGAAGTATTCAGCTTCACATAGGCATATCCATCCTTGAACTTGTCTGTAATGTCGATCTTCTGGTCCATGTAATAAACATATGTCCGTCCGCTCTTCTCGTCTAACTCGACGTCCGGCGAATTGATATCTTCCAGAACTTCCTCGGCGGTCAGCGGGCGCTCCGATCCATCCCGTTCATAGGCAACACCGCCTCCTCCGACCTCTACTGTCTTTCCGTCTGCACCCATGTATGACATCTCATAACCGGTCTGATTATTGTCAGTCGTAATCGTAACTTCCGCAGTCGTCATCTGTCCGTGTGTCCAGATTTGAAGCGTACGCTGGATTCCTCCTACGTTATTGGCATAGCAGACTCCGCAGCCCGCCATGACCGCAGCCGCGGCAATCAGAGGACGAAGTGCCCTAAGAGCTTTTCGATGGCTTCTGTGCGTTTTCCCTGCAGATGCATCCATGCTGACAACCTTGTTTGCTGAAAATGTTCCATTGTCCACATCCATAGTACTTCCCTTTCCGGTCCGCTGAGCGGCGATCTTTCTGATTCTGTCAGCAGTGATCGATTCGGGAGCCTTGATATGGTCAAAAGCAGCTCTGTATGATTCCTGATTTGTCATGGCCTGTCTCCTCCTCGTCAAGCACATTTCTCAGCATCCTTCTTCCGCGGGCAAGCCGCGTGCGAACACTGCTGTCTGTTATGTCCAGGATCTTCGCAATCTCTGCGGCTGTATATCCCTCGTAATAATAAAGGTGAATTACTGTCCGGTACTTCTCCGGAAGCTGCAGAACCTCCTGCACGAGAGATCTCTGCTCCGGAGTTTCAAAGTCCACTAACTGGATGTAGTCCTCCCAGGACACTTCTCCTTTTGACCGAAATCTCCGTCTCAGGTCATGTGCCTTGTTCACCGTGATCCGGATCAGCCAGTACTTTAGCTGTGATTCATCTTCAAATTCTCTGTTGTCCGTATAATATTTGATCAGTGCTTCCTGCACAGCATCCTCGGCATCTGCCGGGATCTGACTTGCGGAGAGCGCTGCCGCATACAGAGAATTTCTGTATTTCCGGACAACATCTTCAAGTGATAGCCTCATCGACTGCTCCTTTGCATTTCCTTTTCTCTGAAGAGCTCTTCACTAATAAAACGTTTCAGAGAGTGGAAACGTGACAAAGCCAGGAAAAATATTTTTATACAATAAGCCTGCAACCGAGAGCCTTTTTGCATACTCTGGTATGAAAAACGGCTTGCCCCAGACGTCTTCTGAGACAAACCGTCCATAACTTAAATCATTCTAATCAGTACAGCATCTTGATTTCTGTCCTGATTGGTTCCTTTACACCGGCAGCAAAAACGTCCGCGTCCTCTTTCTTCCCAACGATGCTTCCATAGTGAGTCGGAATAGCAACAGATGGTTGGATGGTATTGATGAACTCCGCTGCCTTTTTCGCATCCATCGTGAATTTCCCACCGATTGGAACGAGTGCGACATCACACTTCACATCCCTGTTGTCCCTGTTCATGTCAGTATCACCCGCGATGTAGATGCGCTGGCTGCCAATCTGAAGAATGTAGCCGACCCAGCCGGCGCTCTTCGGATGGTATGGTTTCAAGTTATTATAAGAAGCGACCGTATCAAATTCCAGGCTACCAATCCCATAATGTTCACCGGGCATCACCGAATGGATTTCCCCAACAATCGATGAAAGCTTCTCAGCCTGTGGAATCATCTTCGCTGGAACGACCAGAACAGATTTCCCATTGCTGACCTTCTCAATGTCTTCCGTGGAGAAATGGTCATAATGGTCATGCGTTATGAGGATAAAGTCTGCATCCTTCGGTGCTTCCCTCATCTGAAATGGATCGATGTAAATTCTGTGATTCCCATCCGTAATCCTGATGCTGCTCTGTGTAAAGACTTCAATGTTTTCTATCATTTTTCCTCCAACAGATATCTCATCTGGTGCCATACCACATTACCATGAACCGATATAGAAATCCCTTCGTCAACAAATCCGTGCTTTGAGTAAAATGGAATCAGCCGTTCTTTGCAGGTCAGCACGATTCCTCTCCGGTTTTCTGCCCTGGAGTCCTCTTTAACCTGTTCCAGGAGCATCCCTGCATAGCCTTGTCTCCTATGCTCCGGCGCTGTCACAACAGAGAAGATCATCTGCCAGGCACCCTTTGGATCATGCATCTTCGGGTGGTCATACATTTCATCTGTCAAATCAGGCAGGTTCGTGCAGAATCCATTCACAAAAGCAGCGACTTCACCTGCGTCATTTTCCAGAAGCCAGAAGTGATCCGCATAATACTGGATCCGCTTCTGAATGCTGTCTCTGGACGCCCCCTCTGCTGCAGGATACGACTCAGCTTCGATTCTGCCCAAAGTATCAATATCCCCTGTTAATGCATGCCTGATATTCATTCGTTCTCCTCCAGAACACGTTCCGCTATCTCTGTCAGGATTTCGATTTCTTCTCCGGCAGAATCACCTTCTGTAAATCGGCCAACCGTAGAGCTGTCAATATCAAGGACGGCAACGACATTTCCATCCTTCTTATGCATTGGAATCACAACTTCCGACATTGCAGCCGCGTCACAGGAGATGTAACCGGGAAACTCTCTCACATCCGGAACGACCACCGTCCGGTTTTCTGCCAGCGCAGTCCCGCATACTCCTCTCCCTCTTTGGATCTTTATGCAGGCAGGTTTTCCCTGAAAGGGTCCGAGGTACAGATTCCCTTCTTCATCACAGAGGTAAAATCCCACCCAGCATACATCATCCAGACATTCATTCAGGAGCGATGCCGCATTTGCAAGTCGGGAAACTGTATGCTCCGTCCCGGCAAGAAGACTGGCAAGAGTATTGATATCCTCGTAACTCATCATTCTTCAGTAGCCTCTTCTTTCCGTCAGCTTTTTCATCTCCCATAAGTATATCAGAAACTACTGAAGATGAACTTCGGTCTCCATCACTTCAGCAAGTTGATAATCGTCGGCGCCAGGCACATCAGGATTCCTGCGACGACTTTCTTCAGAGAGTCGGTCTGCTGGGCGGTGTCTCTGGACTGATATGCGGATGCAAACTCAAAGACGCCCCATGCGAGGACGATTGCACCGGCGGCTGTGATAATCGTTGTAACGATGGAGTACAGGTTATTGATCTTGCCCTGTACCTGTGCTGCCGCAAATGCGTTCATCGGGATCATTGCGAGAAGCGCCATGGTCGCAAACGCCGTTATCAGGGCTTTCGGATTTTTCTTCTTTTCTGTCTTCAGATTCTGATTCATAGTCAATCTCCTCTCTCTTGATATTTGGATTCGCATGCTGGATTTCCTGGCACACAGAATCCACAGGATAAAGCAAAGTGCTCCGGAGAATTGTTCTCCGAAGCGCCTGCTCTTATCTTTTGTTGTCTTCAGTTACTTGTTCTGTCTGGTTGACTGATTAAGGAAGATCACTCTTCCGAGTCTCTTTCCTTCCTCTTCTTCAGGAAAAGAAGAACAACAATTCCGGCTGCCGCTGCTCCAAGGATTCCCAGATACAGCAGGATCGGTGAGTTATCACCGGTCTTGACAGGAGCGGAAGGAGTAGATGTTCCTCCGGACGGATACGATCCGCCACCGGAAGGAGTCGTATGGGTTGTGGTCTTCTTCTTTCCGGTCAGGTCGATCTTCTCTTCCTTCGGGGAATCATACATGGTCACATGCTGGATCTGCCCGTTGTCAGCAACTGAGAAAGAAACATTTTCAGCCACTTCATATCCGGACGGAGCCGTTACCTCGGTAAGTGTATAGGTTCCCGGAGTCAGGTAAGCGATCTCATGCGGGGTCGTTCCGGATGTCCAGGAATCGATGACCTTGCCGGTAGAATCACGGACTTCCAGCTTTGCTCCAGGAAGCTCCTCACCCTTCTCGCCATCCACAATGTCTTTCTTATGAATGACTATGGTGGTCGGCTTGTCCAACATGATGACCTTCTGGATTTCAGCGGTATCCTTGACCTCAAACTGTACATCTTCTGCCTTCATGTAGAGGGCAGGCGGTGCAGTCTCAGTCAGTGTATAGGTTCCGATCGGAAGCATCTCGATATAATGAGGCTTGTCACTTGAAGTCCACTTCTCAATCTCATTTCCTTCAGAATCTTTGATGACAAGCTGAGCGCCAGGTAGTCCTTTGCTGGTAGTGATATCCTCCTTGGAGATCTCCAGCTTTGTCGGAGCATCCTTCATCTGATGAAGCTCACTCTTGAAGTCATCTTCAACCGTGAACTCGATGCTCTCAGCCGTTACATAGCCGTCAGCCGGCCTGGTCTCGGTCAGGATGTAAGTCTTCCCGACCTCCAGCCAGGATACCGGATGCGGTTCTTTCCCGGAAGTCCAGGTGTCAGCGGTCTTTCCGGTGTCCTTCTCGACAACAGAAAGATATGCTCCTTCGACTTCCTTCTCCCCGGTCAGGTCCGTCTTGGTGACCTTGACCTGCTTATTAACCAGGTTCAGTTCATCGTTTGCGTCAGGCTGATCGGATACCGTGAACTCGATCGGAGATGCAAGGACATAACCTTCCGGTGCCTCGGTCTCAACCAGCTTGTAAGTCTGGCCGACAACAAGACCGCTTACCGCATGAGCCGTTCCATCGGATACCCAGTTGTCAATGATCTTTCCGTTCTGATCCACGACCTGCAGATGGGCACCAGCAATCATGGTGATCTCGGTATCCACCTTGCTGACAAGGACCTGGCGGTCGATCAGAGCGATCTTCTGGTCCGCGTCTTCCTTCGTGACAGTGAAGTCTCTCGGCTCCGCCACAGCGAAACCTGCAGGAGCGCTTTCCTCAACCAGGCGGTAAGTATGTCCGACGATCAGACCACTGACCGCGTGAGCCTTGCCATCGGAAATCCAGGAATCGATCAGCTTGCCAAGAACCGGCTTAACCTCTGCTGAATCTGTATCTGCAGCGGTTTCTTCCCCGGTATCACTGGTCTCCGTCTGATCAGCATTGCCTTCCGAGGGTGCATCGACCTTCTCTGTAGCATTCTCAGTTTCACCTGCATCTGTCACAGCTTCGGTTCCAGACTCCATTGACGGCTGATCTTCAACAGGCTGGCTTTCTTCTGTCTGGGCCGGTGTTTCCTCGGCCTGAGTTTCCTCTGTCTGGGCAGAAGTTTCTCCGTTCTGCTCTGCCTGACTCTGGCCTTCATCTGCCTTCGTTGTATCCTCTGTCAGCTCATAGACTGCCAGTTTTGCTCCGACGATCGGGTTGCCCAGTACATCGAGCTTGTCGATAGTGACCCGCTTGTCCTTCATGGAAAGCGTCTGGTTCTGCCCATCATCCGGGACAGTAAATTCAATGGATTCCGCGACCGCATAGCCTTCCGGAGCGGTAACTTCGGTCAGCGTATAGGTTTTTCCAACCTCCAGTCCGGAGATCGGATGGGCTTCATTTCCGGAAGTCCAGGTATCGACTGCCTTGCCGGTCTCTTTATCAGTAACAGTCATCTGCGCTCCTTCGACTTCCTTCTCCCCGGTCACATCGGTCTTGGTCATGGTGGCCTGCTTGTCGACCATCTTCACGGTCTTGACAGTGAAGCCGTCATCAACCGTAAAGTCAACATCGGAAGCGCGGACATAGCCTTCCGCAGCAATCTCCTCGTGGAGGGTATAGCTGCCTCCGACATGAAGTCCGGAAATAGCGTGCGGCTCTTCACCGGACACCCATTTGTCGACTTCCTGATTCGTCTCCTTGTCGGTGACGGTCAGAGTTGCTCCCGGCACTTCCTTCTCGCCGGTCACATCGACCTTGCTCATAAAGACCTGGGTGTTGGTCAGTTCAAAGGAATCGTCCGCAAACCAGTTCTTCGTGACCGTAAACTCGATCGGGTCTGCAAGAACGTATCCCTCCGGAGCTTCAGTCTCGATCAGGGTGTAAGTCTGTCCGGCTTTCAGCCCTGATACCGGATAGGCGGTCCCGTCCGAAGTCCAGGCATCCACGACCTGACCTTCGCTGTCCCTGACCTCAAGCTTTGCACCTGCGATCATGGTGATCTTTGTGTTGACCTTGCTGATCAGGACCTTCTTGTCCATCATGGTAACGGTCTGATCCGTCAGGTCATCTGTGATCGTGAAATCGATTGGCTCAGCCTCGACATATCCCTTCGGGACCTTGGACTCTACCAGTCTGTAGGTATGCCCGACCTTCAAGTTGGAAGTATCGTACTGCCTTCCGTCTGACTTCCATGCCTCGACCGGCTCTTCACTCAGGTACTTCGTTCCGTCCTCATGGAAATGAACCTCGTAGAGCTCAAGACCTGCTTTCTTTACTCCATTTCCGAGAACATCGAGCTTCTTCACGATAAGTTTCTTGTTGGTCATGACGACCTTGCAGAGGACTCCCGTGTTGGTTACCTCGAATGGGATATCCGTCGCGAGTGTGTATCCCTCGATGGACTGCTCCTCATGCAGCGTGTAATTGCCAAGCGGCAGCCTGCTGATGCGGTGCGGAGTTCCGTCGGATACCCAGCTTGCGAGGGCGCCGTTTCCATCCTCATCCACATAGGAAGCAAGGTTGCCGGAGGCATCTTTGATCTGCATGACAGCACCCTTCAGTTCTTCCCCATTCATGTCGACCTTGGAGAAATCCCATCTGGTGTACTGATCCTTGCGCATCGTTTCCGCCTTATCGGACCTGGTCTGCCCGTCAAGCGGGTTGCCCTTCTCGTCGGACATGAAGACGTACCCGTCCTCATCGACGGTGAAGTAAGAAGGCGTGTCATCCAGGACGTATCCCGGAAGTGTCGCAGTCTCGGTGATGGAATAGATGCCGGTCTCAACGTACTTGACCACGATTGTTCCATCGTCCTTGGTTACTTCCCTGCCGCCTGCGTAAACTTCACCGGCGCGGGTCCTGTCTGCATCTGCTCCGCCGATCCGGATGATGTCAAATGTGACTCCATTCAGCGTTTTTGTCGGGTTGTCGTCTGTCCACTCGCCGTTCTTATCGCTCGCCCATTCGTACTTGGTCAGTTTGACCGTGGTCGGCTTGTTGGTCGAGTCGATATGCGCGTAGACGATCGGCGTGTACTGGTCTTTGTAGACGAGTTCAAACGGATGCTCGGTCGGATCAAGTGTGTAACCTTCCGGCGCTTCGATCTCAGCGGTGTGGTACTTGCCGAGATAAAGCTCTTTGGACTGCCCGATGCCGTCAGCTCCGATTACTACAGTATCGACCTGGTCTCCCTGCTCCGCCTGAACGGTGCCGTCTCCGGAAATGATCTTCTCATCTGCGTAGACTCCGAACTTGGCTCCGGCGATCTTCTCCTTCGTCTCCGCGTCGGCTTTGGTGATCTTCAGGATGCCCTTGACCTCCTGGTCTTTTTCCTGCCAGGTGATCAGCTGGTCCCAGGTATTGGCCTGATCGACTTCAAATTTAGTAAGTTCTGTGTTCAGGACATAGCCGTAAGGAGCCTCCAGTTCCTTCAGATAGTAGGTTCCCACTTCCAGCCTCTGAGGCAGATAAGCCATACCTTCCTCATTGGTAACGAAGGTGGATACTTTCTTATGGTTGGTACTATCCTTGAACTCAACGACTGTCTCCTGATCATCCTTCAGGACCTGGATCTTTGCGCCTGCTCTGAGGACCAGCTTCCCGGAGTCCTTGTCGACTTTTGCCAGCTGGATCCATGATCCATGCTGGTCCTGATAGATCCCGGTCTGGATCAGCTGCCCGTCGATGATGCCGGCCTCCTTCGTTCCATTCACATGAAGATTGCGGATCGCCCCGAATCCAGTCGGAACCGTATCCTGATTCTCGATGATCGTGTAGTGACCGTAAGGCAGCCTGCCGTGCGGGTAAGCATCATCCTTCGTTGTCGCGTATCCTTCCGAGTTGGTCTCGATCGAGACGTAAGGCTTTGCGCCTTCCTTCGGATTGTCCCCGTCCATGTCCGCATCCAGATAAATGTCAAACCGGATGCCTTCCATTGGCTCGAGTTTGTCGTGCGGGTCTTCCTCGTTAAGTTCCGCCTGGACTTTGTGGATGTCTACGTCGAAACGGATCACATCATCCTCCGCGGAAATGGAATCGAGGTCTTTCATGGTCCCTTCATCTTCCTTGCGGATCGTAAAGGTCACATCCAGGTTCTTGCCCCTGAGGTTGAATCCTTCCGGTGCCTTGGTCTCGACAAGCTCGTAAGTTCCATAAGGAAGATACTGTTCCGGAGGAAGATCATTACCGTTCACATCCTTGCTGGCAGGAGAAGTGAACTCACCATTCTCATCTGTAGCAAAAGAATGGATTGTCTCACCTGGCTGATATACTTTGGCATCTACCACAACAGAACTTGCTGATCTGTTGATCAGGTCGAACTCTGCACCTTCAAGTTTCGCTTCGCCCTGAATGACATTTCCATTCGGGGTGACCTGGTCTGCACGGAATTCTGCCCCAGCCTTGTCGGTCAGTGTGCAAAGCTGCTCAGCAAGCTCCAGGTCCTTCTTCTCAATCCTGAAACCTGCCCGCTGAGGAATGTTCGTATGCGGATCATTCTTCGAGTAGTCCGCCAGTTTTTTCTCTTCGATGGTTACAGAAAGCGGCTTATCGGAAAGTGTGTACCCTTCCGGAGCCGTCTTCTCCCGGACAGTGTACTTGCCGGTCTGAAGAAGGTTTCCGGTCGTCTGGCCAGTCCCGTCATCCCCTGTGGTAATGGTCGTTGCGACCGCTCCCGGGTGAATCGGGGTTTCATGATCGGTGTTGAGGACAACATCAAAATCATTGGCATTGATGACCTCAAAGACCGCTCCTTTGAATGTCGCGTCGCCGTCCGGAGTGGTCCCCTGCTCTGCGGAAATCTTCCCAAGCTTCAGGTCTCCAAAGGTCGGGATCTCTCCAAGTTCCTCCGGATTGACCGGAACGTTCTGGATCTCCGGCTGGGTGGTCGAACTGTAGATGACACCATTTCCACTCTGCAGGATCTGCATCTTCCAGACCGTGTTGTTGATCTCATAACCTTCCGGAGCTTTGGTCTCCTGAATCGTAATGCAGCCAAGCGGAAGAACATTTTCCCCATAGGTAAGGCTGCCCGATACCAGATGAGCCTGATCAAGCTTCGCCGTATAGTTGCCGTTCCCATCCGGAAGCGTCTGGATGACCCAGGTCTGCTTTGGATTTGCCTCCGGCTCCGGGTTGTCGTAGTAATTCACCGTGAGCTGAGCACCAGCGGTCGGTCTCGTTGTCGCATACCCGGCTGCCGGGACCTTCTTGACCAACGCGTTCAGGGTACCGAAAAGCGGCTCGTCCACAACAGGAAGTACCTGGCCGGGTGATCCCGCCGCGATCGTCACTGTCTGGTCGGGAGCGGTCTTGTACCCCTTCGGCTGAGAATCCTCGTGAAGGGTGTAGGTCTCCGGGAAGACTTCCTGCGCATCCGTTCCGCCATCGGCACGAATGGTGAAATCATAGCGGTGGTTCGCATTGGACAGAACAAACTTCGTTCCCACCAGGGAATACATCCGGTTATTGCTGACCAGGGTCGTATTGGAAGAAGACTTCTGAACTGCGACAGGAGTAGTCGTCGGCCATTTCACAGTCAGGGTGACCGCGGAATTCTTCGTCCGATAGCCGAAGCCGATGTCCTGCTTGTTCTGGACCTTCAGCGCCATGGCGTGGAAGTCCAGCGGATAGTTGCCGGTGACAGCGTACTTGCCAGTAAGTCCTGCTGTATTGTCCACCGTTGCCACGAAATGGAAGCTCTGTCCTCCTGCGACCTGTCCGCTTCCGGTGCTCACTGCCCCGGTCGCCTCATTGACCAGGCTGACTCCATTTTCAAGATTGATGGTGATGACAAATGCTGCATTCGCGTTCCAGGTGAAGGACGGTGAGGTCTTTCCCGTCGCCACAGCGGTGGTAGCCGGGCTGATCGACGTATTGGTCGGGTCCGGCATCTTCTTCAGGGCTGCCTTGCACTCTTTCAGCAGTTCCTTTCCCTTGGCGGAAAGCATCCCGCCGTATCCGGAGGATCCGTCATAAAGGTAATCCACCAGATAATGCTGCATCTCACGGGCATTGCTGCCGACTCCGTATTTGTTGAAGATCGCCTTGATGCTGTAACCGTTGAATGTCCCCTTCCAGCCGGGCCCGCCGTAGCCGTAGAACATGGCCTTGCGGAGGTACTTGTCATCTCCGCCTTCGTCCAGCTCCGTCATCTTCGTGTAGGTCGTTCCGCTGGCCGGGGAATGAAGATTATGCTGCATGCAGTAAGCCATAACATCATAAGTGACGCCATCCACCTTATAGCGGACCCACTTGTAGGAATCCGCTCCGCCATAGCCAAGGTCATTGTTGAAGACATGGCCGGTATAATTGCCGTCGGTATGGTAGTAATACTTTCCGGCTTCCACATCGGTCTGGTCATTCCAGCCTCCGTCGCTGTCATCGTCCGCGGCGGCTGCCTTTCTCGGAGCCATCCTTCTGGGAGACGTGCCTTCGATCACATCTCTGGAAACGGACAGTTCCACATCCTCTGCCGGCATGATAAAGCTGTTGGAGTCGTCCTGCGGATCATAGGTGATCTCGCAGTAGTCGCCTGTGTCGTTGTTGTCATGGTTGACCGTGCGCCAGGCTGCGATATTGGAAGAAGCCGCATCGATATCCGACTTGATCACGACCTTCTCGCCAGCCTCGTAATAGCCGTCCTCATGGTCCAGGACCACGTTGTACTCGGAACCCTCTTTCAGGATGACCTGATAGGTCCAGCCTTCAGCCTCGGTATCGGATTCCGTGTCAGCCTCCGTTTCAGCTTCTGTTCCCTCAAGAGATGCAGGCTCCTGTTCTGTCTCAGCAGAAAGTCCGGGATCAGCTTCCGTCTCGGCTTTCAGCTCTGTTTCAAACTGAAGATCAGCTTCCGTAGCGGTTTCTGTTTCCAGAATTGTCTCTGTCTGCTCCGCTGGGGCAGGATCTGTATCCGCATCGTCCTCAGAGCCGCCTTCCTCATTCTGCTTTTCGGTTCCGCCTTCCTGCCCGGTCGATGATTCTGACTGTTTCTCGCAATTTCTCGCCTCTGAGACCCGGACAGGCTGGACCACATACCATTTCTTGCCCGTTGTTGATTCATCGACGCGATATACGGCAGAATAAAGTCCCGGAGTTCCGTACTTTACCTCATCACTGATCAGCGAACTCCTGCAGGTATCCTGCGGATAAGTCACATCCTCAAACTTATCTTTCTGATCAATAGCCGTCACATCGATGCCGATCTCCATTTCCGGAAGCATCACCAGAGATCCGTCTGCGGGATAACCGTCTGCTTCGATTGAAGAAACCGTATCTGTTTCCTGTGAGACGGCTGTCTCTGCGCCTCCTGCGTTCTCCTCCTGCGTCTGCCCGTCCTGCTCTATTGCGGACAGCTCTGAAGAGGCACCTGTAGATGTTTCGGGAGATTCATTTCCCTGAACTGCATCTGAGACCTGTGCCGAAGTATCCGGCATTGCCTGTGCCGATTCAGATGCAGCGGCCGTCTCACTCTGGAGCTGATGAAACTCTGTCTGCATCCAGATATCTTTTTCCGGCATCGTAAAGATCAGGGTGTCCTCGTCCTTCCAGGTGTATGAAACCTCCTGGTAAGTCACATTCAGCTGATCGATCTGTGGATCTATCTTCTCCTTATCCGTAAATGAAACCTTATCCAGCTGATATCCGTCCTTTGCAAACAGATCCAGATCCACCTCATCTCCGGCCTTATAGAGAAGGGTCACACTCTTCTTTTCCTTATATTCCTCTGAAAAATGATTCTGATCATAAGTGAAGCTGTATCCGTCGCCAGTCGGAAGGATCAGCCTGTAGTTTTTCGCCTCCGTCTCTGGGACGGGCATATCCGTTGCAGGCTGGACTTCGGTAGCTGCCGCAGTCACCGGACCGGCAGTTGTCTCCGCTGCCGTCTCTGACTGTACCTGGCCAGTATTACCAGCTTCCGTCTCTCCTGCATATGCAGTTATCGGTGACACCATGTTCCCGGCAATCATTACAGCCGACAGCATGAAAGATGTAAATCTCTTACCAATTGACATGTTTTCCTCCTCTTGAAAATGAGTAAAGAAAAAGACACGGCATCGCTGCCATGTCCTCTCATCAATACGATATGCTGCTTCCTGCTAATATCCGTTCCATCTGATGATTCTCAACCTCTTCATCCAACCTCCTTTTCCGAAGACAAAGATACCCGCATCGCCGGACCAGAATTATCATCCAAAAATACGAAGGTGATTTCACCTGAGAATTATGACTTCCGGTTCAGTGTGCGGGTATAAGAAAAGGACCGCTTTCGCGATCCCTGTCTGTCTTCCTCTTTCCCATTTCTGACATCATAAAGATTATCACAAAAATAGTCTACGGAGAGTCTACACTTAGTCTACTTTAGTCTACAAATGGTCTATTTCTGTCTACGGTTAGTCTACTCTGAGTCTACTGTCAGTCTACTCTAACTTATTTTCACTGCTCGAAGCCGCCTGGCCAACATGGTTCCGTGTCCTGTGTGGAAGCATTTTCTTTCAGTTATTTGGTAAGGACCTTTTTATGAAATCCACGCTTTCCGCAGTATGGGCAGCGTAATCTACGGCTTCTTCCCACATGAGGCGCCATAACAACAGCCTTCATGGACGGTACATATTTCTTACCGCAATTGGGGCATTCATAATACCCTGCGTCATGTTCCAGCCGCAGGCAGTAGAGCATTCCTATTGAGAAAATAACCGCCGCAGTCAGGATCATTACGACTCGCCATACTGGTGACGTAACTGCAAAACTTGCCGCAAAAATCAATACCATGAAAGAGATCGTACTGGTATAACCAATCACTACTTCCAGTGAAAGCAGTTTCTTATTATTCAGTTCCTCCTGTTTCTGCAGCTGAAGCAGGTTCTTCTCCGCCATCTTCTTATAATCTTCCATATCCAATCGCTCACCGCTCAAGAGCTCATTTACGGTAATATGCAGAAGCCCGCACAGCTCCAGCATAATGGAAGCATCCGGCATGCTCTTTCCATTTTCCCACTTGGAAACTGCCCTGTCTGTTATTCCAAGTTTGTCCGCCAGAGACGCCTGTGTGAGCCCAAGATCCTTTCTGCAGGATGCAATGAATTTTCCGATTTTCTCCTGATCCATCGGTGAGCCCTCCTTTCACGGACGATCATAACGATTATTACCGTCTGCGGACATACATCAACAGTTGAGTAGAGCCATTTTCAACGAATTATACGACTCAACCGGTGGTTGATATCTCTTCAAAAGTCATCATATCAAAATATCCAGGGCGGGTAATCGAGCAGGCAGGACTCCGTCCGCCTGCTCGACCCGGCTACGCCGCTCCCATCTCACACGCTTCGTGTGTTCGATGTTCGCTGTCGCCACATTGGGGCTTCCCCATGCAAGCATGGTCGCCCCATGTGGCTCGTAGCCTTTACAAAAAATCCGGAGACCTTGCAATCTCCGGATTCATCACAGTTACAATGTTCTCAGTCTTCCCAGCACGTTTTCCACTCTGCGAATGGCTTCATCCACCTGTCTCTTTGCGTTATTGATCTTGGACTGAACCATTACGTCCGCCAGAAACCCATCGAAGAAGAAGTCCGCAAAGGTCAGAAAACCCCCGACGTCAATATTCATGTTCTCTATTCCCTGAATATCTCCAAGCTCGCGGCTGAAATACCGGAGATCCCGCTTTGCGTCATCAATATAACGCTCCGCGTCTCCGATCTTCTTGTGCTTCATAAGTCCGGAGATCGTATCTCCTCCGAAGATGTCCAGAAGTCCCCAGTTTCCCGCACTGTTCAGTTTCTCCCTTGCGGTTTTAAGGCTGCGCAGCGCCTGCTCTCCGGCATCGATTGCTTCGCGCACTTCTCTGTCTTTATCGTAAGCCATTTTATTCCTCCTATTGTTTTACCGGATATCAGATTCCGAAAATGACTGCCTCTGAACCTGCTTACCGGCATTGTCTTCTGTCTTTTCTGTTACATACCAGATCAGACCCGCTTCCTTTGCAAAGTCAGGATGTTTCTGAATCAGATTCCATACACGAATTGTCTGTATCCTTTCCTCTACTGTCATAAGCGGCTCCAATCCCGGTTTCCCGAATAATCATGTCCTTATTGATAAAGCCACTTTACATCATACCGGCACGCAGTAACATGGCAAAGAGTATCGTTGTTCCATGCTTATTTTGACAATAAATGAGAAAAAGCACTCCGATTCCCAGAGTGCCTGTGTCTCAAGCTTTTGGCCGTGATGTATCTTCAATGAACTTCTACATCCTGCTTTCTCTTCTTGGCTTCTTTGTACGCATCCAGATCGATCTTGCCATCTGCCAGCATCTTCTCCGACCAAAGGCGAAGCGCCTCCACGGTAAGGGAGATTTTCTCAAGATTGTCCTGGATACCAATGAAGTCATCGATCTCATCATTCTCAATGACTCCGTCCGCCGTAATATCGATCAGCCGTTCCTGGTTTCTTTTCGCAGAGTTCAGGGACAAGAGCATCTCAAGAACAATCTGTGCAAGATCCTTTATCCTGACCTCCGGAACATGCTGCCGGCCGATCTCACATTCATTTGCACAGTAATAATTGCAAAGCTGAGGAGCTTTGTATTTCTCTGCCATCAGAACGACTTCATCCGGATGTGCGTTGAACCTTCCGCTTTCGATTCGCTCGATCCGTTCCGGCGGGATCGTTCCAAGCTCCTGGCTTGCCTTGTCCCTCGACCACTTCTGCTCTTCTCTCAGCTGCTGGTATATATTCTTGTTCTCTTTTGTAGATGCCCTTGCCATGATCTCTACCCGAAAATATATCCTTCTCTTCCAGTGTCCGCCGCATTATCACCCACGCGGCACCCATCCGGTACCATAACCCGCCATCCTGCATATTCTGCGGAATAACTTCTTCTATTACTCACTTATTGTTCTGTAAATCTTTCACAAAATAGTATATCCTGTCTCCATCAAATGAATCGACTGCCCTTTGTGACTTCAGGAGGTGATTCCATGGGCATCCTTTTAACGATACTTTTTGTAATTCTGTTCTTTAAGCTTACAGGCCTGTTCTTCAGAGTCTGCGGAAAGCTTCTCGGCATAGTTCTGAGCCTGTTTGGCTACGCGCTCATCGGAATGCTGGCGGTTGCCGTTCTCGGTGTGGCAATGAACGCCATCCCGATTCTGGCACTTGTCTGCATCGGAGCCATTATTGTTGCCGCGGTAAGAAACTAAGCGGGTATCGTCATCACGATCCGATTATAACATATGGCCACTATCGAGAGATTTCCAGATAGTGGCCAAATCCATTAATCATCTAAAGACAGATTATAAATCCTTGTCAGTATCGTGAGTGCTTTCTGTGCCTGCTTGAAAAGAAGAGCCCGGCATATGTTCATATTCCTGCAGGCTTCTTCTGCTGTAACATTTGCTATGTAGTATTTCTCAAGATATACCCGCAGTTCTCTGTGCACTTTATTGATGCAGCCACGGATCTTGTTGTAGAGCTGGATATTGTCTTCCAGTTCATTCCTCTCCTTGACCAGGTCACGAATCGCGTCGCGGTAGATTTCTTTGCTCTTCTCCAGAGTACGGAAAAGCTCATCGTGATTCACATCCCCTGAGGACATTACCTTGTCTCCATACTGGATTCCCGGCATCGACGCCGCAAGAATGGCCTCTTCCTTGGTGATGAGCTGCTGCCTGTCTTCTGTTTCATCCAGATTTTTTGCGATGACTTTCAGTCGGAGCATATCATCCTCCTCGTTTTCTCTGAGATATTTCAGGGCCTCGGCCATCTCTTTTTCACTCATCATCTGAAACTGCATAATCTTCTCCGTAACCTTTTGAGTAATTTC